>ERZ827458.26-NODE-26-length-285926-cov-5.387119_pt1:162500-285926 | contig 285926 bp, 261 predicted proteins | sample MGYA00519706_ERZ827458 | MGnify/ENA primary metagenome ERZ827458 (study PRJEB31778, sample SAMEA3449309) | human gut metagenome | biome: human gut; feature: human-associated habitat; material: faeces | place: United Kingdom | collected 2010/2012 ... | reverse complement strand
ATTAAAAATGAATTTAGTCGGCAAAGAGTCACCTCGTTGCCTCGCCCTCTCCGCTGATCGAGCATGTTCGATGCAAGCCATGAGGTTCTCCGCGTCGTTACCACAAGGGGTTTACGCCTGAGGGCAGCAGTAACTGAAAGATGCCGGATAACAAACTACCCGGTCGTTCGTCACCTTAGATGAGGGCGTTCGTGTCGTGGGGGATAGTAGGGACGTCGAAGGTGCAGTTGGGATCGGTAGAGAGGGTGCACAGATAGTTTTGCAGCATCGAATCGGCTTGGTAGGCAAGATCGACTCGTCCGTCGAAAACGCACCAATAGTAGATGTTGCCCGTGATGATGATCGCGATACGCATGAGGGCTTCATTCATGTTGATATCGGCTTTTACTTCGCCGGCTTCAATGCCTTCTTCGAGATACTGGCGGCAACGATCGAGCACTACTTCCTCATCGGCATCGCGTTCAAGGAAGTTGAACACAGGGTTGGTCATGGCTGAATAGAGGCCAGTGACGAATTCGAGTCCCGTTTCAAGGATGCAATCGATATAGAAGCGATAGATGAGGATGATCTTCTCAAGCGCAGTACGCCCCGAGGCCTCTTCCTCCGCTTTCTGCTTGTAGGCGATGAATACATCACGAAGGTAGTAGGAAACAAGATCGTCCTTTCCTTCGAAGAGGTTATAGAAGCTGCCCGTAGAAATGCCCGCTTTGTCGCAAATGTTGCGAATCGTGAGCGAGCTCATGCCCGATTCATTGACGAGTGAGATCGCAGCATCGAGCAGTTTTTCACGCGAAACTTGTGCGTGAGTATCTTGGGCTGAAATGGTCTTGTTTTTAGGACGCATGGCACTTCCTCGATTCGTTTGCCCAGTTCATAGAATGATACTAGCAGAAACACGTGAACATGTTTTTGTAACAAACGCATAAGCGCACAAAATATTCTTCTGCGGAAAAAGTAGCGGCAAAGTTGCAGAATTGCTAAATATCGAGCAATTCCATTGAAGAATGTTAGACTTGATTCATGCCCGCTTCACATGATGAAACGGGGTTTAGGGTAGGGGATTGAATCAGCTGGCCTGCCAGCGGATTCTAGAGAAAGAAAAGGGTAGCCAAAATGGTGTTCAATAATATAGTCGTTGCCTATGATGGATCAGATCATGCAGTCGATGCGGTCATGAAAGCGCGCGATTTCGCACTTGCCGATCCTGAGGTTCGCATCCATGTAGTGTTCGTTACCACGCATCCCAATGCGCAACTTCCTGCAAGCTTCAATAACTCTTCATTCGATCCTGAGCAGTATCTGCTTTCCGTTGAGGACGTTATGGATCTTTACAACCGTACGATCGCTGAAGAGTCTGAAAAGGTGAAAACAGGTTTAGGCGTTGCGATCGAGGGCGTTGAAGATCAAGTCACGATCGATGTCATTCCTGGTTATACGCCAGCAGACGATATCATCGAGTTTGCGAAGGAGATCGAAGCTGATCTTATCGTGATGGGCTCACGTGGTCTTGGTGCGATTCGTGGTGTTATCGGCTCGGTCAGCTATGCGGTGCTGCGCGAATCTACCATTCCGATTCTTGTTATAAAGTAGATCGCAAGACGCGGATTGTTTGATCGGCTGCCTCTTCGGGGGCAGCCTTTTTATATTCGGATGCTTTATGATGGTTGTAGTAAAACGCAAGGAGCACTATGGCATTTCTTTTAGGTTGCGAGAACGTTCATCTTGAATACCCCACAAAAACGATCTTCTCATCTCTTTCGCTGGGCATCGATGATGGCGATGCGATCGGTGTGGTCGGCAAGAACGGTGACGGGAAATCGTCGTTATTACGGCTCTTTGATGGCACGATCGAGCCTGATGAAGGGCGTGTTCTGCGCACGCGTGGCGTGCGTGTTGCTACGCTTGCTCAAAAAGATGCTCTTGACGATAATGCAACGGTGCTGGCAAGCATCTTGGGTGACACGCCCGAATATGTGTGGGCATCCGATGCTCGTGTGCGCGAAATCCTCGATAACTTGGTAGGTGATCTTGATCCGAACGCACGTATTGGTGCGTTTTCGGGTGGTCAGCGCAGGCGTGTCGATCTTGCCCGCGTGCTCATTGCTGATGTGGATATCGTCTTACTTGATGAGCCTACCAACCACCTCGACATCGAAGGCATTCACTGGCTTGCCGAGCATTTGCGCCAGCGCTTTTCGAAGAAGCAAGGGGCGCTTGTGGTGGTCACGCATGATCGCTGGTTTCTAGATGAGGTGTGTACTTCAATGTGGGAAGTGCATGATGGCATCGTTGAAGGCTTCGAGGGTGGCTATTCGGCGTACGTGCAGCAGCGCGTTGAGCGTGATCGGATCATCGAGCAGACCGAACGCAAGCGACGTAATTTGGCGCGTCGTGAGCTCGCCTGGCTTTCGCGTGGAGCGCGGGCGCGTTCGACCAAACCGAAGTTTCATGTCGAAGCCGCGCGCGAACTTATCGCGCAGGAGCCTCCTATTCGTAACAGCGTTGAACTGAAACGTGCTGCCATTTCGCGTTTGGGAAAAAAATGCATCGAGCTCACGGATGTGACGTTTGGATTTGACGGGAAGGCTGAGCCGGTATTACGTGATATAACCTGGCTTATCGGGCCGGGGGATCGCTATGGCGTACTTGGCGAAAACGGCGCTGGCAAGTCGACCTTGCTCGAGGTTCTGCAGCAGCATCTCAAGCCTTTGCGGGGAAAGATCGAAGTGGGGAAGACCGTTAAAATCGCCTTTTTGAGCCAGGCTTTGAGCGAGCTTGAAGAACTGGGCGATTCGCTCGTGCGCGAAGTGCTCACGCGCTATCAATCACATTACGAGATCGAGGGGAAGATCGTTTCTCCTGCGGCGCTGCTCGAGCAGTTGGGATTCGAGAAAGCGTATCTCAACACGCAAGTGAAAGCCCTTTCAGGTGGGCAGAAGCGCAGGATGCAGCTCATGCTCATCTTGCTCGATGCGCCCAACGTTCTTATCCTCGACGAGCCGAGCAATGACATGGACATCGATATGCTCGTTGCTATGGAGAATCTGCTCGATTCCTGGCCTGGCACTTTGATCATGGTGACGCACGATCGCTACATGATGGAGCGCGTGACAGATCATCAATTTGCCCTGATCGATGGGACGTTGCAGCATGTGCCGCGCGGGGCAGAGGAATACCTCGAACAGTTAGAAGCGGCGCGCGCTAAGCGAGGGTGTAAGCGTTTCGGGGTGAGCGAAGATGCCACCCCTACGGTTGAGAGAGAGGTTCAGGCAGAAAGCGCTCAGGTGAGCGCGGTCCCGAAGCTGAGTGGTGGGGAGTTGCGCGAAGCGCGCAAGCGGGTGAACTCACTCGAACGCCGCATGCAAACCCTTGAAGGGAAGATCGCTCAAGCTCAAGACGAACAAGCACAAGCAGATCCGAGCGATTACATTGCCCTCGGTGAGATTCAGGAGCGCATCGCTCAACTCCAAAAGGATTTAGGTGATCTCGAAGAAGAGTGGCTCGAAGCCTCCGAACTGCTATAACCTTATTCCTTGGAATCGAGGCTGGGGGCTTGCGGAGGATCTGTGGGTGCAGTTGAGAAGTTCACCGAGGGGGTTCCTTCGGCATTGCCTTGTCCGAATGACACCACGGGAGCGCCTGCGGCTGCTGCATTCGCATCGAAGCCGTCGCGCTTCGTGAAGTGGAACATGCCCGCAATGATATTGCCCGGGAAGGTTTGGATGGCGTTGTTGTAATTGAGCACCGTATCGTTGTAGCTCTGACGCATGTAGCTGATCTTGTCTTCGGTGTTGGTGAGTTCAGCTTGGAGTTGCTGGAAGTTGGTGTTCGCCTTCAGGTCGGGGTAGGCCTCCGCAACCGCGAAAAGGCTCTTCAGCGTGCCAGTGAGCACGTTGTCTGCTTCCATCTTCGCTTCAGGCGTGGGAGCTGTCATAACCGCATTGCGTGCTTGCGTTACTGCTTCGAAGGTGCCGCGCTCATGCGAAGCGTATCCCTTCACGGTTTCGACAAGATTGGGGATCAAGTCCAAGCGGCGTTGCAGCTGCACATCGATCTGTGACCAGGCATTGTCGACACGGTTGCGTAACTGTATGAGGTTGTTGTAGAGAACAATTACGGCGATCGCCAAAATGGCGATGACGATAAGCACAACGATCAAAGCGATCATGAGAACTCCTTTTGGTAGGTTCTATTCAGAACACGCTTGCTAGTACTGTTTTAACACTTCAGCACCCACTGAAGCGAAAGATGTAACGCGACTGTAGAATCCGCGCTTGCGTGCTTCGGTTGAGAGCGCACAAGCGTCTTCATAGGAATCGCACAATGCCGCCACGGCCGACCCGCTTCCACAGAGCACCTGTGCGTTCGCCTTGGCCGATCCTTCGATGAGACCGAAGGCCTCTTGCAGCTCCGGTTTCAAGCTAAGCGATGCGGGAGTGAGGTTGTTCCAAGGGGTAACTTCGCTCGCTTGCATGCAACCAGCAACTTCCTGGATGAATCCGGGGGCAGGGTATTCTGGCGCTTCGTCGAAGCGTTCATAGGCTTCTTTCGATGAAACGCCGCTGCCTTCAGGACGGATGAGCACCAGGAAGCCTTTGCGCGGTTCGAGCGCATGCACGAAATGATCACCTTTGCCATCTAAGTAGGCGCAGCCGCCATAGAGGAAGAAGGGCACATCAGCACCAAGTTTCGCGGCAACTTCGATCACTGCCGGGTCGAGTGGGTCAACGCCCCAAAGCGCGGAAAGACCCTTGAGCGTTGCTGCGGCATCGGAAGACCCACCGCCCAGACCAGCCTCGAAGGGAATCTGCTTCGCCAAGTAGATATGGATCTCCTCGTCTTCTGCGCGACCGAGTGCGCTAGCGAGTTCTACGGCAGCTTTGTAGACGATGTTGCCCTCTTGGTCGATCGTGAGCTGGTCGATCATATTGCTGCTCTCGCACTTGAGCGTGATGCTCAGGCCTGCGCCAGGCTCGGCAGGAAACGAGCGGATCTCAAGTGTGTCGTGAAGAGCGAGCGCCTGCAAGATCGTGTGCGCTTCATGGTAGCCGTCAGGCAGTTTTTCGCCGACGGCAAGCACCAGGTTGATCTTTGCAGGAGCGATGAGCTTTACGTAATTCATGAGCAAATTTCTTTCTTCTTCTGCTTGTTCTGTGCTCGCTTGGCAGCAAAGAACGCTTTAAGTATGCTAGCGCATTCATCTTCAAGTACGCCAGCTTCAACGGCGAACGTGTGATTAAGACGTGTGTCGCGATGTATCTCGTAGAGACTGCCGAGCGCGCCGGCCTTCGGGTCGGCAGCACCATAGACGCAGCGTGCAATACGCGCTTGATGCATGAGCCCTGCGCACATGATGCACGGTTCGAGCGTTACATAGACCGTGCAGTCGGAGAGGCGCCAGGCATCGAGTGCTTTTGCGGCAGCAAGCAAAGCGCTGAACTCTGCGTGCCCTGCAGGATTGCGATCGGTCTCGCGTGTGTTGTGGGCGCGAGCGATCACTTCGCCGTTGCATACCACGACCGCCCCGATCGGTACTTCACCTGCTTCTTCAGCAAGACGAGCTTCAGCGAGTGCGAGGCGCATGTAGTCTTGGTCGTTAGTTTGGGATATTTCCATTATTATGTGCTATCCTAGTGGTCGCAGTTTTGCATACGGAGGAATGGCTGAGCGGTTGAAAGCGGCGGTCTTGAAAACCGTTGTACCGAGAGGTACCGTGGGTTCGAATCCTACTTCCTCCGCCACTGTTTTCGTAGGTCACACGTGTTTTTCGTGTGACCTTTCTTATTGGCGAGGAGCGATGCGGTGCCCAGGGCTTCTCTATGATTTCAACAGGTCGATCAATGGGTTTTGCGTGGTGGGGAAGAACGTGTCCTTCACATAATCAAGGGGCATTTCACGTCCGATCCATAGGCGTTCACCGATAGCGGCTTGTTGCATGAACATGCCTGATCCGTCGATGACCTTGTTTCCGTTGGCACGCCCCAGTTCTACGAATTGGGTATCACGCGGCACGTACACCACGTCTGCCATGATCAAGTCTTTGTGGAGCATGTCTTGGGACACCAAACAGCCGGGAACTTCAGGTGTGCCTACGCTGGTTGCATTGACGAGCAGCATGGAATCGTCAATAGAAGTGCGCAATTGCTCTTCGTCTTCCAAATCGTAGAGTACCACCTTGCAGGGGGAGTGGTCCTTGAGACGCTCGATCAGCTCCTCGGCACCAGTGAAGAATTCATCTTTCCTATTGAAGATATCGATCTCGGCTACGCCATCGAGCGCTGCTTGGGTAACGAGTGCAGATCCTGCTCCGCCTGCTCCCATGACCGTGATCTTCTTTCCGCGGATGTCCACGCCATTGAGCACTAGATTGCGCATGAATGCAGCGCCATCGGCGTTGTCGCCAAGGGAGCGTCCGTCCTGGATGACGACGGTGTTCACCGCGCCCATGATCTCGGCAGCTTCAGAGACTTCGTCGAGAAAGGGCAGAACGAAGGTCTTGCAGGGCGTGGTCACGTTATAGCCGAGAAAGCCCATGGCGGCCATGCCGCGCACGGTGTCCTCCAGACGATCATTGTCTACATCAAAGGCGATATAGGCATAGTCAAGCCCAAGATGCTCGAACACAGCGTTGTGAATCTTGGGTGAACCTGAATTTTGTACGGGGCTTCCGATCAGCCCGATCAGTTTCGTTGCTCCGCTGATGCGTCCGGAGTGCTGCATAGCTTTAGCCACCTCAATCATTAGAATTTAGTCGTATATGAAATTTTAGACTAAGTCTATACAGAATAGGCGGCATTTGCGTTAAACCAAAGAAAGCATATCCGTGAGCTTGTGGGCTGCGTCGCGTACGGAGAGCCCATCGATATCAAGCACGATGTCGGCGTATTTCTCATACAGCGGCGTACGCTCTTCGTAGAGATCGAACAGCGAGCCCGTGCCGCTTTTCATGACAACGCCGCGTTCATGCAGGCCGCCTAAGCGATTCTTCAGTTCGTCGTAAGAAACACGCAGGTAAACTACGGGACCAAGGGTGGCAAGATGGGTCATGGCGCCATCGGAATAGACTGCAGAACCGCCCGTAGCGATAACGCTTCGCTGCGCTTCAAGGGTGCTCAAAACCTCGTTTTCAACCTCGATGAAACCTTCAGGGCCAAGAGCATCGATGATCTTCTGTAAGGTCTTATCGCTCTGGTTCTGGATGAGCAAGTCGGCATCGATGAAGTTGTAGTTCATGATCTTCGCGAGCACGACACCGAGCGTCGATTTTCCTGCGCCAGGCATTCCGATAAGGGTGATGCAGCTTGTCTGATCCATTGCGATTCCTTTTCTTCGTAGACTGCTGTTGTGTTCGTTCGTATCAACTATAGCACGCAGATAGGTTCAAACGATAAACAGCGGGTAAACAGTGGTGGCCGCGAGATCCGAACTTGCAGGCTGCATACTGAAAGATGTCGAACGACCGGGTAGTTTGTCATCGGGCACCGCCACCGCCGCCGAAGCCGCCGCCTCCACCACCGGAGAATCCGCCGCCGAAGCCACCGCTGCTTGAGAAGTTGCCCGATGCGGCCGATTGAACCGCTGCAACCGATTGGTTGATCGAGCTTGCGAAGCTGTTGGCGAAGCTTGGCATGCCATTCGTCATCGAGTGGGTCGAGTAGATGTACCACCAGGGCACATAGTAGCTCGAAGCGGCAAGCGAGGCATCTTCCGTGAATAGCTCAGGCACGGTGTCGCGCAGCTCATCGATCACTTCATCAGCGACGCCGAAGAGGTAAGCGTAAACAAGGAATTCACCCCATACCTTAATGTCGAGGACAGGGCGTTCCTTCAGGCGTGAGAAATCCTTCAGCCAACGTTTGAGCGCCTCGCACTTGACATAAGCGTCGGCACCTTTTTGGGTGCGACGTTCCATGAAACGGCTGATGATGAGCAAGAAGACCATCGTGATAACGCCAGGAATTACCATGAGGAAGTTATCGAAGAGCATCGAGATGAGCATGATGATCACGAATGCTGCGATGCCAACAGCGGTCATGGTGGCGCGCTTCGCCTTGGAATAGGGCTCGAAGTACTGTCCGTTGATCGTACGCGCGGTCACTTCACCCTGCCAATCGGCAAGCTTGTCGCTGAAGGTGGAGGGGTTCTTCTTCGCGTATTCATTGATGGATGAGAGCCATACCGACTCTGCACCTTCGCCGATCGTGTCGAAGAGGAAGTTGAAGGCGAGGCGATCGATCTCCTTGGTGATCTTCGACTCATAGCCAGGTGCTCGTGAGAGATAGTAATCCTCCACTGTTTTGCTACCGAGCAAGCCATCCTTCTCGTAGCTCGCTTTATTGATGAGCACTGCACCGAGGTTCACCAGGTTGAGCAGCGTGACGGTAAGATCGCTGTTCTCAGGCTTGTCGAAGCGCATGATGCGGCCAACAACAGCAGGATGTTCGCCTTTAACAGGAACATCGCGCCAGTATTTTTCGGTGAAGGTAGGTTTGAGCTCCTTGCCATAGCGATTGAACGACCAGAGCGCCCAGATGCAAATTGCAAGGCAGGCAACCACGATTGCGATGAGCGAGGCGAGCATGGTGATGCGTTGCTGGTTCGCCTGGTCGGCAAAGGATTGTTCTTCGCTTTTGATGGTATCAAGGCGCGCTATGTCAAAGTGCGCATTCGGGTCTTTTTGGGTGACGCCGCTGAACCATCCTGGATCGCAGGCAACACGGATTTCAGCATAACTGCCGGCGCTCAGATGAGGAACGTCGCAGGTGATCTGACCAGTAGTGTCGTTGATCGCGACCGTTGCATCGAGCGGACCATGTCCCCAGGCAGAGATCGTTTCGCCCTTCACGATCTTCTCGCCTGCAGGTACGGGCATGTTCAGGGTAAGCGAGATGTTGTCGGAGTCTTCTGCCCAGCCTTTGCCGACGAACTGCCAGTAGAGTTCGGCGGTGTCGTTATAGATCTGAACCGCATTCAGAACACGATAGTTGAGGGTGACCGTGGTTTCTTCATCGTCGAAGTTGTAGAACACATAAACGGCATCTTCGGCGCCGTCAAATGAATAAGCCGCCTTGCTGGGTCCGCCAGCACTTCGCCAACTTGTTTGGAAAGGAACAGAGGGGAGCGTGGTCGTCTTTCCACCTGCGGTCACCTTGACGCTTTCGATCTCGATTCCTGCTCCGCTGGGAAGATTGTTGAAGTTCCACCAAACTGCCGTGAAGCTGCCATCAAAATCGAACGTGCGGTCTTCGCTCACGGAAAGGTCGCCTGCGCTATCGGCACTCGCTTCGATCTGCACATCGGGCATCGTGTAGGATTTCGCAAACGCAGCGGTAGGGCTGCTGGTAAGGCAGAAGCCAACGCTAAGACAAAATGCCAGAACAAGCACAATGTGCAAAAGATGGTTTCTTTGAAGGTATGAACGGTTTTGCACCGGTGTCCTCCTTGCAAGTTCACCGCTCTGGCGGTATCATTTCAACTTGTCTGCAAAAGTGGAGAGCTGACCGAGAGGCCGAAGGTGCTCGCCTGCTAAGCGAGTATACCCCAAAAGGGTATCTGGGGTTCGAATCCCCAGCTCTCCGCCACTTTATTCTTGCGTTGTCCCAGGTCAACAGTTGTTTTCTTTCGGATTGCCTCCGAAGTCTTCGTGCGTTTTTGGTAGCAAATGGCAACCTCTGACCTGCGAATCCATTCTAGCATTACTCACCACGCTTTCATCTTGGACAGTTTTGGGAGACAAAGAAGGGCACCCTTTGGAAAGAGTGCCCTTCAAGTTGCTTCAGCAGTTATTGTTTGTTCGAGAGCGGATCAGAGTTCGATGATACGTTCCGAGCCATCGATGTCAGCGATCTTCGCGATGCCGTTCTTCACAGAGAAGAACGTGAGGCGGGGATCGTTGGCGCCCTCGTAGGTTTCGCCGAGGCCGGTCATGTGCTCATAGCCGGCGATGCGCGTTGCTTCGCTCACGGTATCTTCCAAATCAGCTTCGCCCGTTACTACGATCCAAGGCTGTCCAGGATGCCAACCCGATGCTTCGAATTTAGGGTTCGCTTCCAGCTGAACATAGACATCTTTATTGGTAGCAGTGCAGAACCACAGCTTGCCGCCGTCTTCAGCTGCGAAGCTGAACGGGCGAACACGCGGCTGGTCGCCTTCGCAGGTTGCAAAGAACCAGGCTGGAATGTTGGTTAAATAGTCGATCACTTCATCCATGTGTTGCTCCTTACAGTCCGAAATATCCCATGACGATATTAACTAGAATAACGCAGGCAAGCCCGCATATTAAATAGAGAAGACCGCCCAGATCACATTTCTGAAACCGAAGCTCATGGAGTGAGGTACGGTTGGTGCCACCATGGTAGCAGCGAGCATCCATGCCGAGCGAGAGCGTTTCTGCATGGCGAAATGCGCTTGTGAAGAGGGGCACGATGAGCGCCACCATCATCGAGAAGGTGCCACGTGCGTTCGTTTTGAAGTTTGCGCCACGTGATACCTGCGCGCGATAGATGGTCTGAAGTTCAGTAGCGAACTGCGGCAAGAAGCGCAGCGCGATACCCATCATGGTGGCAAGTTCATGGGCAGGAACGCCAAAACGTTTGAAAGGCTTCAGCAGCTCCTCAAAGCCGTCGGTGATATTGAGTGTGGTGGTTGAAAGTGTGAGCAGGCTCATGCCGAGCAAGAGGAGCGTAAGGCGGATCACGATGAACAAGCATTGATTCAATCCTTGTTCACTTATGCAGATGATGCCGAATTGAAAATAGATCTGACCGCCTTGCACAAAGAAGATGTTCAACAGACCGGTGAATACCACCAGGATAGCGAGAGGCGCGATGCTCACAAAAGCCTGTTTGATTGAGATTTTCGCGAAGAAGAACATGCCGAAGGTGAATACTGCGGCCACTGCCAACGCAACGTAGCTTTGCGCTGCAAACACGACCACCATGAACAGGACTGAAAGCAGGAGCTTTGCGCGGGGGTCCATGCGATGCACGACTGAATCGCGCGAGATATATCGTCCGAAGATGGTCTGCAGGTTCACGACTTACCTGCTTTCCAAGAGAGCAACGAGATGCTCGGCTAGCGTTTCGGGGGAGTAGAGTCCCTCTTCTAGCGGTACGCCAAGCTCGCGCAGTTCGTTCGCCATGCGCTGAGCGTGCGGGACACCAAGACCGATCTCGCGTAGCTCGACAGGATGAGAGAACACCTCTTCAGGCGTGCCCAAAAATGCGATCTCGCCTCGATCGAGTACGAGCATGCGGTCGGCCAAGCGCGCGATATCGTTCATGTTGTGGGATACCATCACGAGCGTGATGCCGCGTTTATGCAGGCGATCGATGAAGCCAAGGAACTCATTGCGTGAAGCAGGGTCGAGGCCAGCCACCGGTTCGTCGAGCACGAGGGTGGTCGGACGCATGGCGAGCACGCCTGCAAAGGCGACGCGGCGCTGTTGTCCGCCGGAGAGCTCGAAAGGAGAACGGTCCTTGAAGGTTTCATAGTCAAGTTCGACTAGCTCGATCGCATCCTTCACACGCTGTTCGACTTCTGTTGTATCGAGGCCCAAGTTGCGAGGGCCAAACGCCACGTCTTCATAGACGGTTGCTGCGAAGAGCTGGTTTTCGGGATACTGGAAGACAACGCCGATGTCGCCACGGGCTTCGTTAGCGGTCTTCTTGTCGGCAAGATCTTGTCCGTCCCAGAGCACCTTACCGCGCGTGGGGTTGATCACGCCGTTTAGGTGCAGCACAAGCGTGGATTTCCCTGATCCAGTGTGACCAGCGATCGCCAAGAATTCACCATCGGCGATTTCGAAGGATATATCGTTCAATGCCCAAAGGGGTTCTTGACCTTCTTTGATCTGGCGTTTCGTTAGAGGCGTGTAGGTGTAGCTGACGTGTTCGAATACAAGAGCCATAACGCCTCCTTCAAAGGTTCGCGATCGACGAAGGTGGGAATATCGATGCCTTTGTCTTGCAAAAGACGGGAGAGTTGCGTTGCGAAAGGTATGTCGAGGTTAAGCTTGCGCAACTCGGCATCTTGCGTGAGCACCTCTTCGGGGGTGCCATCGAGCACGATCTTGCCTTCGCGCAATACGAGCACGCGATCGGCTTCGGCGGCCTCTTCCATGTAGTGGGTGATCATGATGATGGTCATGCCTTGTGCGTGCAGCTCTTTGCAAACGCGCATGAGCCCGCGTCTGCCGCGCGGATCGAGCATGGCCGAGGCTTCATCGAAGATGAGGATCTGCGGTTCCATGGCCAAGATGCCCGCGATCGCAACACGTTGCTTTTGGCCGCCGGAAAGCGCGTTGGTCTCGCGCTTCTCGAAGCCGGTCAAGCCAACTTGTGCAAGTGCCGCTTCAACGCGCTCGCGCAATTCTGGATTGGGGATGCCAAGGTTCTCAGGGCCGAATGCCACATCGTTTTCGACTAGGCTCGCTACGATCTGATCATCGGGGTTCTGGAATACCGAGCCTGCTTTCGAGCGGATAGCAAATGTATTTTGTGCATCGGAGGTGATGAGCCCATCAACCTTCACCTCGCCTTTATCGGGTAGCAGCAATGCGTTGATCAATTTCGAAAACGTGGATTTGCCTGAGCCATTAGCACCGAGCACGCACACGAATTGACCTTGCGGAATCTCTACCGAAAGGTCCTCGAGCACATAGCTTTCGTTCGTGTAGGTAAAGGAGACGTCTTCGAAGGAGATCATCTAGGCGCGACCCTTCTTCTGATCCTTCTTCGGCGTAATCAGGTTCGAGATCGACTTGTAGATGATGAGCGTGAGGACGGAATTGAGCGCGCCCTTCAAGAGGTTGAACGGAATGAGGATCGGCACGATCATCGCGATCACGGCATCGAGCGGTACGCCGAGCCATGCGGGCGTGATGACCAGATTGCCGAGCACCGCGCCGACAACTGCCAGCAACGTGCCAACGACCAGCGCGATGATAGCGCCAGCGAACGTATGCATGCGTTTGTAGATGAGCGCGGCAGGCAAAACGTAGAAGAGCACTACGATGATGTTCATGACCGCACCACTGAAGTCTGCCATGAGCAGGCCGTGGAGGATAGCGGTGAGGATACCGACCGCAACACCGCCACCAGGACCATAGGCGAAGCCAGCCACCATGGCAGGCATGTTCGAAGCATCGAACTTAAGCCAGGTTACGCCAGGAAGCAGAGGGAACTCGATGAATGAGAGCAGTACGCCAATGGCGGTCATGAGCGCCATGGTAACGAGCTGGCGTGTGCTCCATTTGTTCGTGTTTGCAGTTGTGTTCGTTGGCGTTCCGGCCATTGAGTTCCTCCTGAGATCTGTCTACACATAAAAAAGAATACGACATCCGCCGTATTCTTTAAGTTACTGTGGCGCCCCCGAGAGGACTTGAACCTCCGACGCACGGTTTAGGAAACCGACGCTCTATCCGCTGAGCTACGGGGGCGTGCGAATAACGGTTCAATCATTCTAGCACGAAGCCCTTTGCGATCGAGGTCCATCCTCGATCGTTGTAGTTATTCGGACAGAATCAGGCTTAGGCCGAACCGCTCGAGACCGTGATGGTCACGCGGCTGCCCTTGTTGGCTTTGCCGACCACATCTTGCGAGATGACGAGTCCTTTTTCAACAGTGCCGCTTGCCATGTGTTTCACGGATACCTCAAAGCCCGCGTTCTTCAGAGTTGAAGTTGCATCTGCTTCGGATTCGCCAACCACATTAGGGACCTGAGCTTCTTCCGGACCATTGGAGATCGCAATGGTGACGGTTGAGCCTTTAGGAGCGGTTCCGGAAGGATCTTGTGAGATAACGCGTCCTTCGGGGGTATTGCTGCTGTAGCGATAGCTTGTGTTCACTTTGAAGCCAGCGTTCTTAAGCGAGTTTTCGGCATTCGAAACCGTTGCTCCTACCACATTGGGAACCGAGACATTCTCGGCACCTTTCGAAAGATGGAAGACAACGGTGTCGCCTTTGTTGAGCGATGAGCCTGCAGGTTGATCCTGGCTGGCCACGCAGCCTTCCTTTACGTTCTCAGAGAAGGTTGATTCACCTTCTTGACCGTTGAGACCATAGGAGGAAAGCGTACGCATCGCCTCTTCAGAAGTTTGTCCCTTAAGATCAGGTACTGATACTTGTTCAGTTCCCTTTGAAATGCTCAGATCGATGCGACTGCCCTTGACCGCTTCTTGGCCACCAAGGGGGTTGGTGCTTACTATGCGACCCGAATCAACCGTTGAGCTAAAGACTTCTGTTTCGGCGCCGATCTTGAAGCCAGCTTCTTCGAGTGTGGTCTTCGCTTCGCCGAGCGCCATGTTCGTGACATCGGGCACGGTGGCGCGCTCGCCATTTCCGCCGAGAGAAAAGGCGGCAATGCCGACGATAACTGCGATGATGGCAACAACGATCACACCGATAACGATCTTCTTCTTATTATCGTTTTGTGGTGGTTGTTGCGGTTTACCTGAGCGGAAATTCGTGGTTGCACCAGCGCCCATCGTGTTCGTGCCAATCGGTTTCGGCATAACGGCGGTGCCATCCATAGGAGGAATGCCAGCGCCAAGCACCTGAGTGCGATCATTGTGAACGCCAAGACCAGGAACGGGCCTACCTGCGAGATAGTCATTCAAGGCCTGGCGCATCTCCTGCGCATTCGCAAAACGTTGCGCGGGATCTTTTTCCATCGCCTTCAGGATGATAGCCTCGAGCACTGGGTCAATATCGGGGTTGATCGAACGTGGAGCGGCAGGCATCTCATTCACTTGCTTGACCGCAACGCTTACTGAATCAGTTCCCTCGAAGGGAAGGCGACCAGTGGTCGCTTCATAGAGTACGACGCCGAGTGAATATACGTCGGAAAGACCGGTGAGATCCTTGCCTTGTGCCTGTTCGGGGGAGATATAGTGGGCGGTGCCGAGTACGGTGGCTGTTTGGCTTAAGCCCGCATCTCCTGCGCGCGCGATGCCGAAGTCCATGACCTTGATGTTGCCATCGGGTTGGATCATGATGTTCTGCGGTTTGATATCGCGGTGGATGATGCCGCCTTCATGAGCGACTTGCAGCGCCTGTGCCACCTGCGAGCCGATCTCGGCAGCTTTTCGTTGGTTGATCGCGCCGCGTTCTTTGATCGCTGTTTTCAGATCGGTTCCCTTGAGGAACTCCATGACGATGTAGTAGGTATCGCTTTCGGCATCCAGACCCCAGTCATAGATGCTCACGATATAAGGGCTCTGCAGTTTTGCCGCCGATGCAGCTTCCTGGCGAAAGCGCGCTTGAAAGGTCTGGTCAGCTGCGTATTGCGGCAGCATGACCTTCACGGCAACCACGCGGTCCAGCACGGTATCGTGAGCGCGATACACTTCTGCCATACCACCGATGCCAACGCGTTCGATGAGCTGATAGCGGTTGTTCAATGTCATGCCCGTCATGCTTCCAGCCACGTTTAATCTCCTTTTGGAATCCATGCTTGAGCGCTATTGTTGTGCTTAAGCATACCATCATATCCTAATAAGATGGTCATTTTATGACCCCTTGCACTTGTAAGGCGGTGCGGAGCACTCCTTGAGCGCGCGATGCTGCTCCTCCGGGAAGATCCGATCCTTCCTCGAGCACGATCGCGACGACCACCCTTGAATTCTCTGAAGGGCCAATACCCACGAACCAGCTGTCGTCGATGGGCTTGCCTGTTTCTGCGGTGCCCGTCTTGCCCGCGATCTTGACGCCTGAAACTGCTGCAGCGCCACCCGTACCTGATGCGACAACGCCTTCGAGTATCGATTTCACGCGATTTGCGGTAGCGGAATTCGTTGCGGTCATGAGCGGTGAAGGTGATGCGGTGAAGCTGCACTTTCCTTCAGCGTTATAGATGCTGTCGACCAGATAGGGCTTTTGGATCACGCCGTTGTTCGCGATCGCGCAGCCTACCATCGCCATCTCGAGCACCGTGGACTGCGGACCAGCGGGGCTCTCATGCTCGCCAACCGGTTCGCCTGCGGCTGCCCATGCCGTTTCCCATTCGGTCATCTCTTCAGGCTTGGGCATGAGCGATTTCGCCAGCGGCAGATCGAGCTTGATGTCTTGATCGAAGCCGAAATCCTCAGCGGTCTTCACGAGCATATCCGCACCCATTTCTACGCCAAGCTGAGCATAGACCGTGTTGGCAGAAACTTCGGTTGCGCGTGCGAGCGTGATCTCGCCATAGCTACGGCCATTGAAGTTGGTGACGTCGCCGTTGCCAATCTTCATGGCGCCAGGTGCCTTGAATACGCTCGATTCGGTGGCGACGTTGTTCTCGAGCGCACCGGTAAGGGTGACGATCTTGAAGGTCGATCCGGGCGGGTAGAGTGCCTGGGTGGCGCGGTTGTAGAGCGCTGAAGAATCCGATGAGTTCGAGCTGTTCTGCAGGAGCGTTTCGATATCGGCAGCATTGTAGGTAGGCGAAGAGGCGAGCGCGAGCACTGCCCCGGTCTTCGGATCGATGACGACGCATGCACCTGAGAAGCCCTCAAGCGCATCTTGCGCGGCCTTCTGGATGGTGGAGTTGATCGTGAGCTTCACGTCGTTACCTGCGGCACTATTGCCGGTCGAGGCATTGAGCACATCGGTCCAGGAGGCATAGTTGCGTTGTCCTTTAAGTGTGTCGTTGTAGCTTGATTCGATGCCGGCGGTGCCGAATTTCTCTGAAGCATAGCCCACTACGTGCGCTGCGAGCGTGCCCGCCGGATAGACGCGCTTATAGGTGCCGTCGGATTGTTCGACGCTTTGCGCAAGGACCACGTTGTCGTAGGTGGATATGGTGCCGCGCTCGGTCTTCGATTCCTTCACGAGCGTGTGATTATTGATGGGCATGTTCTTATATTCGTCTGCTTGAACGACCATGATCATGGTGAGATTAGCGACGAGCAGCGCGAAGAGCACCGAGAAGGCGATCATGGTGTTCGTGATGCGCTTGCCGAGGGATACGCGTCCAAGCACGCCTTCAGCGGAGATGTTGCCGGTGCCCGATGCGATCTCCGATTCCACTCCGGTCGATTGATCGCCACACTTGAGCAAGAAGCCCACAGCGATGAAGCTCGCGAGTAGCGAAGAGCCACCTTGGCTTACGAAGGGAAGTGTGAGACCGGTAAGAGGGATGAGGCGCGTAACGCCGCCAACGATGATGAATGCCTGCAGCACGATCGTGGCGGTAAGACCAACCGCGATAAAGGAGCTCACATCCGATTTTGCGCGTGCAGCAGTGACGAGGCCGCGGATCGCGAAGCAAAGGTAGAGCAAGAGCAAGCCTGCCGCGCCGAGAAGCCCCGTCTCTTCAGCGATGGCTGCGAAGATGAAGTCCGATTCGACAATGGGGATGTTATCAGCCAAGCCGCTGCCGATGCCTACGCCGAACAAACCGCCATCTGCCATCGAGAAGATGGATTGTACGAGCTGGTAGCCCGTGTTGGTGGGGTCAGCGAAGGGGTCGAGCCAGGTATCGACGCGCACCTGTACATGTGAAAAGAAGAAAAAGAGGATGACCGCACCTATGGCGATCGTGAGCAAGCCTACGATCAGGTAGAACTTCTTGCCGCTTGCCACGTAGAGCATAGTGAGGAACACGAAGTAGACGATGAGCGCTGAACCAAGATCCTTCTCAAAGACAACGATGGCCATAGAGAGCAGCCACATGATAAGGAGCGGCAGCAGCGTAGAGAGGTCGGGGAATTTGAACGGCCCTACCTTGTGCGTGAAAACGGAGAGCATCTCGCGGTTTTGGGCGAGATATCCTGCTAAGAAGAGAACAATGAAGATCTTGGCGATCTCTCCTGGCTGGAACGAAAAGCTCCCGATCGAAAGCCAGATGCGGCTACCGTAGATCTCGTTGCCAATGCCAGGAAGCAAAGGGGAAAGAAGCAGGATGAGGCCGATGACCATGAGGGTGTATTTGTAGTTGGCAGTCTTATCCATATTCTTCATGAATATAATGACCGCTATCATGAAGATGATACCTAATACCAACCAAGCGACTTGTCGTACTGCCAGGTCAGGAGCGAGACGCGTTACGAAAGCGATGCCGATCGAAGAGAGCGCGAAGCAGATCGGCAGAATCGCTGGGTCGGCCGCGGGTGCGAATTTGCGCAGAGCTAGATGCGAGACGATGAACGAGGCGAAGATACCCACCGGCACGCCGATGCTTGCCCAACCGAGTTCTTCGCCCTGATTGAGGGCGATCATCGCGAAGAGCAGAATAGCGAGCGGAGCCGCTATGCAAAGGAGTGCGAGTTCGATATTGCGGCGGGTCATGGCCTAGCGTCCACCTCCATTGTTGCCTGAGTTGTTCGCAGGCTGTGCGGTCGTGGCCGTTTGTGCTTGCTGAGCCTCGGCTTCTCCGCGTGCGATCTCTTCTTCGTACCCGGCGATAAGGCTGTTCGCTTCATCGATACTGGAGACGCTCATACCTTCCTTGATGCGGTTTGCTACACCTGGTTGGAGCTTATCGACATCGACATTGGTAGTGTGGTCGAGCGTAGAGAGCTTGATGCCCATGAAATCGTCCGGCGTACCGCGATAGACGCTCACTTTGCCATTCTCTTCTATAAGATAGGCTGAATTGCTGATGAAGGCATAGCCGCCGAAGCCTGCCGCAAAGATGACCGCAACGAGCGCAATGGCAAGACCGATATAGAAAACGCGGCTTTTATGCGCTCTCTTCTTTTCGCGCACTTCGCTAAACCCCGGCACATCCGCCACAACGACAGTTACGTTATCAGCACCACCATTCTCGAGGGCGGCAGTGACCAATTCATCGGCACAATGCTGTGCATCGCTTTGCCTGCGCATGATCGATTCGATCGCGTTGTTCGAGATCATGGAGCTCAGACCGTCGGAGCAAAGCAGTATACGATCACCTGCGTCTACGTTGAGTTCGTAGATGTCGGGTCGCATGTGTATGTCGGAACCAATCGCGCGGGTGATGACCGAACGATTCGGGTGTACGCGCGCTTCTTCGGGGGTAATTTGACCAGCTTCGATGAGGTCAGCCATGAGCGAGTGGTCACGCGTGATCTGCTGTAGGTGGCCTTTGTGCAAAAGGTAGGCGCGCGAATCGCCTACCTGCGCGATGAGCAGGCGCTCGCCTTCGAGCATGGCAGCGGTGAGCGTGGTGCCCATGCCGTCGCGCCCGATGCCTTGGCGGGGGGCCTTCATCACGTTGTAGTTGGCTGCTTCAACCGCAGCGGTGAGTCCTTCGGCATCGAGATGGCTAGGTGCGAGTTCGGCAAGCGTATTCACGGTGATCTCGGAAGCGATCTCGCCTGCTTCATGACCGCCCATGCCATCTGCTACGGCAAAAAGTGGCGGAATGATGATGAGACTGTCTTCGTTGTGATCGCGCACATAGCCAATGTCTGTGCGGCTTCCGAAAGATATGTCTTGACCGGCTGTGTTTTTGTTGCTGTTGGTGGTCATTTATGCGTACCTTACCCTTATGGTCACATCGCCGACCATTACGCGGTCGCCGTTCTTGAGTGCGGTTGGTTCTGATATATGCATGCCGTTGACGGCGGTTCCGTTGAGCGACCCCATGTCTTCAATGAAGAGATTCTGCCCCATGAGCACGAAGCGTGCGTGGCGGGAAGAGACATATTCTGCGCCGATGACGATATCGGCTCCAGGGCTTCTACCGACCACGATCGGACCATGAACATCGATCGCGGCACCTCGTAGCTCTTTCGGGCCTTTCTCGACTGCCACGGACCAGGCCTTCTCTTTTTTGCGCTGTCCCTTCACGAGGCCGATACCCGTTTTCATGATGGCGAAGAGAAACAGGTAGAGCAGTGCTACGAATAACAATCGACCAATTAAAAGAACGATGTCTATCACGGGGTTACCTTACTGACGAACTGCTTGAACAGGCGATGCGCGAACGCGGCTGGCGAAGTGGTTATCATGAACGGGTCTAGCGAAACGTGAAGAGGAATGTTGTCGTGCCAACCGTGATACGATCACCATCGTTTAAGAGCACCGAGGCGATGTGCTTTCCATTAACGAGTGTGCCATTGGTTGAGCCAAGATCGGCGAGCCCCCAAACGTTGGGCGATTCGCGGAAGATCTCTGCATGCGTGCGGCTTGCATTGAGGTCGTCGAGCACGATGTCGCAGTTGGTGGCACGTCCGATGAGCACGCGGGGGTTGGTAAGCGGGAAGGAGCGATCGGTGGTCAGGTTGATAAGGGCGGCCGTTGGCTCGGCAGATGCGGTCTGCTGGCGGTCGAACATCATCGTATTAGGGACCGGGATAGGCTCTGCCACCGAAGCGGGTTGCGCTTCAAGTTGGTAGGAATTTGGATCTTGCGGATAGTTCGGTGCATAAGATTGAGCATTCTGCGGATAGCCATTGGGTTGCATATAATCATACGGCTGGGGCTGCTGATAGGGATTTGCCTGCGGGCGTGCGGACGCACCATAGCCAGGCTGTTGGGCAAGACCGTAGCGTTCGAGTTCTTCGTTGCGCAGTTGCGCGATGATCGGTGCCGATACGAGTTCGGCGATCACGTCAAATTTGCCATGCTTGAGATCGTCGTCGACCATGAAGCGCACGAGCGGTGCGCCATCCATGACCAAGCCCTCTTCGTTGGCCTTAGCACGCAGATAAGTTTCGGTTTCCCCTGCGAGGGTGGGATACATGCCGAAAAGGCGGCGATCATCATCGGGATTCACGAGCACGGTATAAAGCGTAGGAGCATACTCTTTGCCAGCGCCAACGGTCTTTTCGCGGCGCATCTGCTTCTCTGCTTTCTTGGTAATTTGAACGGGGGAGATCGGAGCATCGAAGAGCTTGTCGTTTATGCCTTCGAAACCGTCTTCGACGCGACGTTCAAATTTCGAGAAAAGTCCCATGGATGTTCTCCTCACATAACACGTGCTATTCAGCATAGAACTATCAATATCTTGCCATAAATAGTGTTTTTTACTGCTTAAATCTATGCAATCGCCATATAGGTGGCTAGAGTATCGGCACTGATGGCACGAAGAGAGCGTTAACGTACAAATCTGTAAGGAGCAAAGGGCTGCTGGCAACGGTTTGCGCATACTGCTCTGGCCGAGAATCGCACCGATGAATTTGAAGCTGAGGTGTTGCGAACGGGCAGCTTGTGGGGTATGCTGAACAGCACAACTTATGCGGGCGTGGCGGAATTGGCAGACGCGCTAGCTTCAGGTGCTAGTGAGCTCCGGCTCGTGAAGGTTCAAGTCCTTTCGCCCGCACCAGCAAAAAAGGAAATGGCTACCGAAAGGTGGCCATTTTTGTTTTGCTGGTGCGGGCGAACTTGGGCGAAGCCCAAGAAGCGCAAGCGCTGGACTTGAACCGAAGAAGGTTCACCGCACTGCTAGGCTGAAAGCCGAGCAGTGCTGGCATCTGGGTCAAGGCTTGCGAAGCAACCGCGAAGCGGCTTGGCCTTGACACAGATGAACCCTTTCGCCCGTACCACTCTCATTACGCCGTTCTGTCGAACGGCTTTTTCTTTCGTCGTTTTACAAACGACGAAGTCTCGACGCTGCGAAGAGATATCGTGCCTCATCTTGCCCCTTGTTTCAGGCACGTCGTTGGGCAAACCCAACTTGGCCTGAAGGCGGGGCAATCTGAGGCACGATATCTCTTCTCGCTGACCTGTGTTCAACCTGAAAGACAAAAAATTTGCTGTATTTCTCATGTGAAATAAAACTAGAAGGATTTGTCCATATGAATTGCGCGGAGCGAACAATAAGAGGTACTTTCCATGGATCTTCGTTTCTCCCGCACCACTAACTAAGTTAATGTTTCCCTAGCCATAAATGCAGGTTCTTTTGTGCTTTATTGCGCTAAACTTTTCCTATTCATATGTATGAGAGGCTCAATCAATGAATATCTGGCAAAAGTGGAATAGCATCAGCTTGGTGAAGCGCATCTTGGTCGGTCTGGTCATCGGCGCGATCTTAGGATTCTGCGTTCCTGCAGGAAATGAGGTCATCGCTTTGCTCGGTGATCTGTTCGTTGGCGCCTTGAAGGCGGTCGCTCCCGTTCTGGTGTTCTTTTTGGTCATCAGCGCGCTTGCGAATGCAAAGAGTGCAGGCTCGATGGGAACGGTCATCGTGCTCTATATCGTCTCGACCTTAGTTGCTGCCTTGATTGCTGTTTGTGCGAGCTATATGTTCCCTACGGTTGTTCCCATGCTCGAACCTGCTGCCGATCAGGCATCGCCTGAAGGATTGGGCGAAGTGCTCACCACCTTGCTCATGAATGTGGTAGCCAATCCTGTCGGAGCGCTCATGAATGCGAATTACCTGGGCATCTTAGCGTGGGGTGTGGTGTTGGGCATTGCGCTGCGTGCTGCGAGCCAGCATACGAAAGATGTGTTCACCGCGGTTTCCGATGCTATTTCGAAGGTGGTTAGCTGGATCATCAGCTTCGCTCCCATCGGCATTCTAGGTTTGGTGTATGTGGCAGTTTCTGAAAACGGTGCCGAGATCTTCATCACCTATGGTCATCTTATCGCGGTGTTGGTGGGCTGCATGCTCTTCATCGCGCTCGTTACCAACCCGCTCATCGTATTCATTGCTACGCGCAAGAATCCTTACTATCTCGTTCTGCGTTGCTTGAAAGATTCGGGCATTACCGCGTTCTTCACACGCAGCTCTGCGGCGAACATCCCGGTGAACATGGAATTGTGTCGCAGGCTCGGCCTTGAGAAGGATAACTACTCGGTTTCCATTCCGCTTGGTGCGACCATTAATATGGCGGGTGCTGCGGTCACGATCACCGTTATGGCTATGGCGGCAGCTGCGTCGCTCGGCATCACGGTCGATCCGGTGATGGCGTTCATCTTGAGCGTGCTTGCGGCGATCTCGGCCTGTGGCGCTTCGGGTGTTGCGGGAGGATCGCTGTTGCTCATTCCGCTTGCCTGTTCGCTGTTCGGTATCGGCAACGATGTGGCCATGCAGATGGTGGCGATCGGTTTCATCATTGGCGTTATCCAAGATTCGATGGAAACCGCGATCAATTCTTCTTCGGACGTGATCTTCACGGCAACTGCTGAATACCGTGCGATGGCGAAGAAGGGGCTTACCTTCAAGATGGGTAGGGATGCTTCGGGTCCTGAACCGCAGAACGCCATTGGCGCGACCAACTTCGATGAGCCTTCGCAAAAGGCTGAACAGGAAGCTCTTCAAGACGAAAACCAATGATCGAACTTTAGCAACGAGAATCACCACATATACGATGCGATAGGAAAGGACCTCTCTTGAACTACATTCACTGCTTGAACAATATCTCTGCCCAAGGAACCGATCTTCTCACAAGCGATTATGAACTCACTGACAACATTGAAGCTGCACAGGGTATTCTCGTGCGCAGTGCAGGCATGCTCGACATGGAGTTCTCTGAGAATCTGCTCGCGATCGCACGTGCTGGTGCGGGCGTAAACAACATCCCGCTTGAGCGTTGTGCCGAAGAAGGCATCGTTGTGTTCAATACACCAGGCGCGAATGCTAATGCGGTGAAGGAGCTCGTGCTGTGCGGCATGCTGCTCGCAAGCCGTGGCATCGTGGGCGGTATCGAATGGTGCAAGGAGAACGCTGAAGATCCTGCGATCGGTAAGACCGCTGAAAAGGCGAAGAAGCAGTTCGCTGGGCGCGAGATCAAAGGCAAGACGCTCGGTGTTATCGGCCTTGGTGCGATCGGCGCTGAAGTTGCGAACGCAGCGCTCGGTCTCGGCATGGAGGTCATGGGTTACGATCCGTTCGTTTCCGTCAATGCTGCCTGGAAGGTGCTGCCAGCAGTTCAGCATGTTACCGACCTTGCCGATATCTATCGCGAATGCGATTACATCACCATCCATGTGCCAGCGGTCAATGGCACGATCGGCATGATCGATGAAGCTGCTTGTGCGCTCATGAAAGAGGGTGTGGTGTTCCTGAACTTCTCGCGCGACACGCTCGTTGATGTGCCTGCTATGGCCTCTGCACTCGCGTCGGGCAAGGTAGGCTGCTATGTGACCGACTTTGCAACGCCTGAAGTCATGGCTATGGAGAATGCGATCGTGCTGCCGCATCTCGGCGCTTCTACTGAAGAGGCGGAAGACAATTGCGCACGCATGGCGGTCGTTGAGCTGATGGATTACATCGATAACGGTAACATCGTGAATTCCGTGAATTATCCAGCTTGCCAAGCAGGTGTTTGCCCAGAGGGTATGTTCCGCATCGCGGTGCTCTACAATTCGTCCGATCTTGCTATGGGTAGCGTGACCGAGATCCTCGAGCCGATCGTTGCTGAATTCGACATGGTCGACAACCAGCGTGATGAGCATGGCTATGCGCTCATTACGCTCACGGAGAACCTAGCCGATGAGGTGCTCGAGCGCATCGCTGAGCTCGATGGTGCTTATCTGGTCCGCCGCGTGAAATAAAAGGTTAAGCAAAGCTATTCAGCAAAGCCTTCGTCGACGATGCGTTCATCGTCATCTGCTGCAGTGGTCGCCAGTTCATCGCAGCGTTCGTTCTCTGGATGCCCCGCATGTCCTTTCACCCAATGGAAAGCGATCGTGTGGGGCTTCATCACTTCTAGAAGACGCGTCCAAAGATCCTTATTCTTCACGGGTTCTTTTTTCGCATTCTTCCAACCGCGTTTGAGCCAGCCTTCTACCCAGTGTTGGTTGAAGGCATCGACAACATATTTCGAATCCGAGTACACGTCCACTTCGCAGGCGTGCTTGAGCGCTTCGAGTCCGCGAATGACCCCCAATAACTCCATACGATTGTTGGTTGTGCAGATATAACCTTGCGAAAGCTCTTTGGTGTGAAGCTGCCCTTGTGCATCCGTGAACGTGAGCACGACCCCATAGCCGCCGGGGCCTGGATTGCCGCGTGCGGCGCCGTCGCTATAGAGGTTCACGTGTGTCATGGGCTCGTCTCGTTTCGGTTCTGTTCGGTTCGGGTCTCAGGTTTCGGGTGTGGGTCGTTCAAGGGCTGTTGTTTAGTGCAGTCTTATCGGCAAGCCGCCAGAATGGTCTTGCGCAATGCATCCATGCCCGTGCCTTTTTCTGAAGAGGTAAGGATCATCTCAACTTCGGGGCCGAGGTCGAGCTGTTTGCGTAAGGCTGCGATCTGCTTGTTCGCTTGGTTCTTGCTTACTTTGTCCGCCTTGGTGAGTGCGATAACGAAGGGCAGTTCGCAGGCTTTCAGAAATTCGATCATCTGCTCGTCGAGCTTGCTCGCAGGATGGCGGATATCGATGAGTGAAACCACGAGTGCATAGAAGCGGTATTGATCGAAGTAGCCGTTGATCATCTCTGACCAGCGCCCGAGTTCCGATTTCGCCACTTTCGCATAGCCGTATCCCGGCAGGTCAACGAGGTCGATCGCGTCGTTTCCGAAGAAATTGATCGTGCTCGTCTTTCCTGGCATTTGGGAAACGCGTGCGAGTTGCTTGCGGTTCAGAAGCTTGTTGATGAGCGAGGATTTCCCCACGTTGGAGCGACCAACGAAAGAAACCTCCGGTAATTTGGAAGCGGGAATCTGTGCTGAGGTGCCATAGGCGCCTTTGAATTCTATGTTGTTAAGATCCATGAGCCTCGTTCGTTATGGGCGTTGTGTAGCAACTTAATTACAGTTCCAGTCGTGCGGTCTTCGCATTGAGAAAGACAACTACGGTTAGACTATAAACAAGAATACCTCTTGGGAGCAACTCGATCTTATCCGATCCGTCGGTTCGCAACAGCGGACGGTTCGCGAATATCGAGCGGAAAGATAACGGAAACGGTCATGGAACAGCGTGCGAATTTTGTGACATACATCACTGATTCGAACGTGTGGGGAAGGATCCTCATTGCGGCTGTCGTTGTGCTGGTCGTTGCTGTTCTGTGCCATCTTGCCATCAAGGCGATACAGCGGTTGCTCGCGCTTGAGAGCGTATCCCTTTCGCAGACCTCTATCGTAGTGAACATCGTGCGCATCGTGGTATGGGGTGTGGCGATCTGCTTCATCGCCGATGTGTGCTTCGACGTCAATATGACGGCGGTCATCGCCGCTTTGGGCGTTGGCGGCATCGCGATCTCACTCGGTTTTCAAAATACGCTTTCGAATCTCTTCGGTGGTGTTCAGGTAACTCTGACCCATGTGATCAAGCCAGGCGACAATATCCAGGTGGGTACGAATCAAGGGGTGGTTGAAGATATCAATTGGAGCTATACCACCATCCACAACCTCAACAATGAAACGGTCATCATTCCCAATTCGGTCATGGCGAACAATGCCGTGAAGCATCTGCCCCCTGTTGACCATGTAACCGTACCTATTGTGGTGATGAAGGATCTGAGCGATCTGGATTCGCTTGCCGATCAGATCGAGAATGCTGCTGCTGAAGCGGCTCGAGCAATCACTACTATCGTGAAAGACCCTGTTGTTTCTTTCAATAAAGTGACGAACTACGGTCTCTATGGGTCGATCGCGCTCATGATCGGCGACGGATCGAAGGCGAGTGCGGTTTCCGATGCGATTACGCGTGCGGTCGCGCCACTTGTGCAGGACGACCGTATTCAGAGGTTCGAGGCTGTAACTCCGCCGAAAGAATCGTCATAATAGACTTTGATAAAGGTCTGAATCGTTTGAGTATGCTCAAGGTAATTACGGTAGAACGGCAGAAAACTAGCCAACCGTCGTGCACGGAGCCCCGCTCAATTGCGGAATTTCTGGGACGTTTCTCTATTGGAACATAATCTTGGTATCATTTTATGATGCACATCCGATTACCAGGATGTTTTATATTACCGAGATCAAGGAGAATGAACGTGCCGCATAGCTCGCAGAATGGTTCACGAGGCAAGCATGGACGTCATGCTGCTCCTGAACAAGAAAGCTCGTTTTTTCAGCCTGAACAGGAATTCCCTCATAATCCCTATAACAATTCTGATATGAGAAGCGATGGCCCCGTTCCTTATGCGAACCGCAGGGAGGAGGTCGCACGCTTGCGTCGCAAAAAGAAGCACCATGGTAATAAGCCGAAGATTATCGCCGCAGTCATCATCGCGGTTATTCTGGTGTTTGGTGTGTCCGGTGCTGCTTTTGCGATGAGTGCGATGGAGGCTAAGGATGATGCTCAAGCGCTCGTTTCCCAAGGAAAGCAACTCAAGGATCAAATCGTTGGTGGCGACATGGCATCAGCGAAGACCACGAGCCAGCAGATGGCAAGCACGGTTAAAAAACTTCACGACACCACGTCGGGACCATTGTGGGGCGTTGCAACACTCATTCCTGTAGTTGGTGGTGATATTCAAACCGTTCGTATAGTTTCTGACTCTGCTGAAGTGCTGGTTAACGATGTGCTCGTACCGGCTATGGATGCTATTCCAGCAAATGGTCTTGCTGGTCTTATGAGCGAAGATGGCGCTATCAATGTTTCGGTCATTGAGGATCTGCTCAATGTGGTGTCAGGGTCAGCACCTGTCCTCACCGAAAATGCGGCACAGCTTGAAAATTCACCTGAGCCTACTATTGAGCAATTGAAGGGACCTATCGATCAAGTAAAGACCCTTATGGCCACGTTGGCACCTATTGCCGATTCTGCGACTGAGTTGAAAGATACGCTTCCTGCGATCCTTGGAGCAGATGGAAAACGCACATACTTAATCATCGCGTGCACAAGTGCAGAAATGCGTTCTTCGGTTGGTTTTGCTGGCTCTTTTGGACTCATGACCGTCGATAACGGCAAGATCAGCTTAGGTGAATTCGTTGGCGCAGATAAGAACCCTCGTTTGGCTGAATCAGTTTCTGCTGCGACAGATGAGGATATTCGCTTGTTCCGTGTTGAATCATCTCTTGATTCGCGCGACGTGCCTCAAATTATTGATTTTGAACGAGTTGGTGAGATTGAGTCGCAAATTTGGGACGCAAATGGACACGGCAAGGTTGATGGCGTGATTGCGCTTGACACTATCGTATTGCAACGCATGCTTGCTCTTACAGGTACGAAAGTGACCACTCCAGGTGGAGATATGCTTGATGGAAACAGCACATCGGATTTTTTGCTCAATGGCGTTTATAAGAAGTACACAGACCCTGCACAACAAGATGCGACCTTTGCTCTTGTTGCAAATGCTGCAGCGAATGGGGTATTCGGCAATATTGGAAAAGTGAATATTGCAAAACTTGCAAGCACGATCAAATCATCGGTTGATGAAGGCCGTATTGCGGTTTATATGGCGAATGATAACGAAGAAGCAATGCTTGAAGATTTTGGTTTTGCAGGAACAGTATCGAGCGATACCAAAGTTCCTGAGACCGGAATTTATACTTCAGCTTGCTATGGAGGCAAGATGTTCTACTATCTTGCCTCTGATATTGATGTGGGTAAGGGAGTCAAGAACTCTGATGGCTCGATCACTTATGATGTGAAGGTAACCTTCAGCAATCAACTTGATTCCGCTGAGCTTGGCACTCTTACCGATTACATCACCAATGGTGGTGGTTTTGATGGGAGCTTGCACTTCTTCGTTTATCTCCTTGCACCATCAGGTGGTAAGATTTCTGACATTACGACAGAAGGCACATTCTACGGCGCTGATGAATATCCTATTCCTGCATTCGCAATCACAGCGGGCGGCAATGACGCAATGAACGAAACCACGTATCAGGGGAATGATCTATGGTATGGCTGGACAAAGGTGCCTATGGGAGACAAAACAGTTATTACCTATAAAGTTACTACAGCGCCTGGAGCAGAGAGCGATCTGGTAGTTCGTACCACGCCTCTGGCTGATGATACGGTGATTGACTATCAGTAGAGGCAACCGATCGAACGATTGTGGCTCGGTGTGAATAAGTTGATATAAGGAGAAAAGGATGTCGAAACAGATCGGCATCCTTTTTTTGTAAGCAACGACGGCGAAAAAAAGAGGCGCTCTTTTGAAGAACGCCTCGTGAGTGCATGGTGTTTTTTAGCGGATGCTATTTGATGGTCATGACGGGCAGGTCGACGCGATGGAGCACTTCTTTGGTAACGCTGCCGACGAACTGGCGAAGACCACCAAGACCACGACGACCCATAACGATGAGATCGCACTTCTTGCGGCGTGCGTAATCTTCGATGCCCTCTACTGCTGAAGGGCGAATGATCGTGTCGCAGATAACACGTTCGGGCGCGATGTCTGGAAGAATCTCTGAGGCTGCCTGCACCATGGCACGATGGGCCGCCTTTTGTTCTTGGCTGAACACTTCTTCGTATATTTCATAGCCGAGCAAGTTGTACTGCTCATCTTCGTTGGGGGGATCAGGGTTGAAGTCTGCTGCATCAAGCGCAACATAGGTGACGCTGATCACATGCACGCGCGCTTCTGGGTTACTCCGCAGAAAATCACCCGCCACATCAAGAGCGCGATCCGCATGTTCGGATCCGTCATAAGGTACGAGTATGTTTTTAAATCTCATCATGGCGAGCTCCCCTCAATTTGAGTGCTTAGCGGGCATTGACATTAAATAAGCGCTGAGCACGTTTTCTATTCTACTGGAAAAAGCACGCATTAACAGGGGTGTTTTCTTATATCTTTCAGGTGAAACGAATTTGAAAAGATTCGTTGAATTTAGGTTACGAAGAGCGCCCGGTGCGCCTTGCTGGAAAATGGGTACGCAAAGGCACTCGCATGCTAAGTGGCGCGGCATGATTTGTTATGATGGATAACGGTTAACAGATGCCCGTTAAGGGCATGTTTTGCCCTTTGGGGCAGGCTTACTGAAGCGAGTATGAGGATTGCTATGGCAGAACATGTAACTGAAAAGGATGTGCGCGATATCGCGACATATACGCGCATCGGAATGACTGATGAAGAGGTTGCGGCGATGACTGTCGATCTGAACAACATCATCGACAGCCTCAAACCCATTACCGAGTACGACCTTGAAGGAGTCGAGCCCACGTTCCATCCGATCGGCGGACTTGTGAACGTGATGCGCGGCGACGTGGAGCAGACGAGCTTTTCGCAAGAAACGGCGCTCGAGAACGCACCGAAGCAAGAAGACGATTGCTTCTTGATCCCTGCGATCCTTGGCGGAGGGGAATAGCATGAACTTCACTTCTATGAACACTGCGGAGATCCAGCAGGGTCTCAAAGCGGGCGATTTCTCTGCGCGTGAGGTCGCCCAGGCGAGCATCGATCATATTGCGAAAGCCGACGCGTCGGTGCATGCCTATCTCGAATTCTCCCCTGAAGCGGCGCTTGCTGCCGCGGAGCTCGTCGATAACGCGCTTGCCGCCGGTAATTTCGATGAGCTTGGCCCGCTTGCAGGCGTGCCAGTGGCCTTCAAAGACAACATGAATATGGAGGGCACACATACTACCTGCTCCTCTCATATGCTCGAGAACTACGTTTCTCCCTACACGGCAACCTGCGTTGATCGCGTGCTTGCATCGGGTGCGCTGCCGCTCGGTAAGCTCAACATGGACGAATTCGCCTTCGGCTCCTCGACTGAAACATCCTATTTCGGACCGACGCACAACCCGTGGGATTTGGAGCGCGTGCCCGGTGGATCTTCGGGTGGATCGGCAGCTGCGGTAGCTGCGGGGTTGGCAACGGTCACGCTTGGCTCTGATACGGGTGGTTCGATCCGCCAGCCTGCCAGCTTCTGCGGCGTGGTGGGTGTGAAGCCGACCTATGGCGTGGTCTCGCGTTATGGCGTGGTCGCCTTCGGCTCCTCGCTCGATCAGGTAGGTCCGTTCGCACGCAGCGTTGAAGATGCGGCGCTTGCCATGAATGCGCTCGTTCGCGGTGGTAGTGACCATATGGATTGTACGAGCCAGTCGATTGCAACCGATTTCACGGCGAACCTTGAAGAAGGCGTGAAGGGCATGCGCATCGGTATCGTTCCTACCTTCATGGAAGCTGAAGGTTTGGATGCGGAAGTGAAAGAGCGCATCGAAGAGGCTGCCCGCAAGCTCGAAGCTGCTGGTGCTGAACTGGTGGAAGTCGAGCTTCCTAACGCGCAAGCAGCCATGAGCGCTTACTATGTGCTCGGTCCGTGCGAGGCCTTCTCGAACCTCGCACGCTTTGACTCGGTGCGTTATGGCTACTGCGTTGAAGGTTGCAAGGATCTGAACGAGCAGTATGAGCTTTCCCGTGCAGGCGGCTTCGGCGTTGAGGCGCGCAGGCGCATCATGCTCGGTAGCTATCTGCTCTCTTCGGGTGTTTACGACAAGTATTACTATCCTGCGCAGCAAGTGCGTACCCTCATCACGCAGGATTATATGTATGCCTATCACAAGGTCGATTGCATTCTCGCGCCGGTTAGCCCGCGTACGGCATTCAAGTTCGGCGAGATCAACGACCCCACGAGCATGTATCTTTCCGACATGTTCACGATTTCGATCAATATCGCCGGCAATGGCGGCATGAGCGTTCCGGTTGGTCTTGGTGTGGCAAGCGGATTGCCTATCGGGGCGCAGCTCATAGCTCCTGCATTCCGCGATGAGAATATGTTGCGCGTTGCAGCAGAGCTGGAGCGCTGCTATGGAAAAGCGCCGATCGCTCCTGCATTCGCAAAGGCTGGTGAGTAGCTCATGAAGAAGCTCGAAGAAGTACTCAAAGATTGGGAAGCGGTCATCGGTCTTGAGGTTCATGCTGAATTGACCACGCTCGAGACCAAGATGTTCTGCGGTTGCAAGCTCGAATTCGGAGCTGCCCCCAATACGCATACCTGTCCGGTTTGTCTCGGACTCCCTGGTGCGCTGCCTGTGCCCAACAAAGCGGCGATCGAATCGATCGTGTTGGCGGGCTTGGCCACGAATTGCGACATCGAGAAGCGCTCGATGTTCTACCGCAAGAACTATATGTATCCCGATATGTCGAAGAACTTCCAGATCACGCAGGGTCCTGTCGCATTCTGCATGCGCGGGCATCTCGACCTAGAGGTGGACGGCGCTGCGGCTAAGGAGCGCGTGGATTTGAAAGAAGCGCAAGAAGAGGGCAGCTATGTTGCCCATATCGGCATCGAGCGCATTCACATGGAAGAGGATGCGGGCAAGATGGTGCACATTGGCGGTGGCGAAGGGCGCATTGCGGGTGCCACCCATTCGCTCATCGACTATAACCGCTGCGGCACGCCGCTCATCGAACTGGTAACGCAGCCCGATCTACGCACGCCCGAAGAGGCGCGTCTGTTCATGCAGAAGCTGCGCCAGATCTATCTCGCGATCGGCATTTCCGATTGCTCGATGGAAGAGGGATCGCTGCGTTGCGATGGTAACGTGAGCCTGCGTCGCCGTGGCGAGACGAAGCTGGGCACCAAGACCGAGCTCAAGAACATGAACTCCTTCAAGAATCTTCACGATGGTCTCGCCTATGAGATCTGTCGTCAGGCCGAAGTGCTCGAAGAAGGCGGCATAATCTATCAGGAAACGCGGCATTGGGACCCTTCGAAGAAGGTCACGATCGTGATGCGCGTGAAGGAAACGGCCGATGACTATCGACTCTTCCCAGAGCCCGATATGGCGCCGTTCGACATCTCGGATGAATTCGTGGAGAAGGTGCGCCAGCGTTTGCCGGAACTTCCCGATCAGAAAGCGAAGCGTTTCGAGGAAGACTACGGGCTTTCTGCTTACGATGCGCGTCATTTGGTCGAGCATCGCACGACTGCACGTTTCTTCGAAGAGTGCATGAAGCTGCAAGGGGCAGGAGAGGTGGCTAAGCCGCTCGCGAACCTGATCATCAACGACGTGAGCGCCTACCTGAACAACAATCCCGATATCACGGATCTTGACCAGACGCCGCTCACGCCGCCGCGTGCGCTTGAACTGGTGAAGATGATCGCTGAAGACAAGATCTCTTCTAAGCAGGGCAAAGAGGTGTTCGCGGCTATCCTTGAAGAAGATAAGGACCCCTCTGCGATCGTTTCTGAGCGCGGCATGGAACAGGTTTCCGATACGGGAGCCATCGAAGCGGTGGTTGATGGAGTGCTTGCGGCATTCCCCGACAAGGTCGAACAATACAAGGGTGGCAAGACCGGTCTTCTCGGCTTTTTCGTTGGCCAGTGCATGAAAGAGATGAAAGGGCAGGGCAACCCGAAGGTCATCAACCAGCTGCTCGCACAGAAGCTGAATTAGGTATGCCTTTTGTTGCTGGAAGAATCTCGCGCAGAAGCTCTGCAGCTTTCGCTCGCTATTCTTTTGGCAGAGAAGAATAAAGCATCTGACGCTGCGATCAAAAGACCTCGTGCTCAAACTTTACGGTTTGGGTGCGTGGCTTTTTAATGCTCCTGCACCGTTATTCGCTTGATGTGGAAGCGTTGATCTCTTCAAGCGACTTCCCTCGGGTCTCTTCGCCGCAAAATCCGATTATGATCGCGAGCACGATGAGTACAGTCCCGTTGGTAAGGAAGACGGCGGGGGCTCCGTATGATTGTAGAAGAAATGCAATAGCGTAAGGTGAGATGATTCCTGCAAGTCGCCCGATTGCGTGTGCGAAGCCCGATCCGCGAAGACGAATCTCGGTCGGGAATCCTTCTCCAAGATAGACTGAGCAAGCAAGAATCGCGTAGTAGTAGAGAATAGCGCATACGATGAAGCCCACTGACATGAGCGCAAATATATTATCCATCGGAATGAGCGACCATACATAAGCGAATATAGCTAGAAGAAAGAGGCAGATGATCAGCCCTTTCTTGCGATCATGCTTGTCGGCGAAGATGCTCAACAAGAAAATCCCGAAGGGTGCACCGAGCAGCATGACCACCGTGATGCCGATGCTCATGGTGGTATCCATGCCATGTAGGACGAAGATGGTCGGCGTCCAGTTCGTGATGGTGTAGACCATGAGGTTCATTGCGAAGAGCGCTGCGCTGATGGCGATGGTTTGCTTCACCATGCGCTTGCTGAACAGGGAAAGCCAATTTGCTTTCTTAGTGGGTTCTTGCTGGGTAGTTTTGAGCAACGCAGCATAATCGATCTCGGGCAATTCGATGCCCTGCTGCAGAAAGCTGCGTTCTGCTGACAATACGATCTCGTTTGCTTCGACGCATCGTCCTTTTGAAGCGAGCCAACGTGGGGATTCGGGCAAGTAACGCCAGAGGATGAGCCAAGCGAGCAAGCTGATGAGCGAAATCCCTATGAAGATCGCCTGCCAACCGAAGATAGGAATAACGAGTACGGTGAGCAGTGCACCAAGTGGCGGCGAGAAATTCCCAATAAGCCCAAGCCAGCTGGCATAACGCCCACGTACCAGCGGGGGAGTGTATTCACTGAGAGCGCCGTATGAGCCAGGAAGTGCGCCGCCAAGACCAACTCCCATAAGCCCTCGCATCACGATGAGCGTTTCCATGGTTGGCGCGAATGCCGCAAGAAACGTCATGACGCTGAAGAGCATGGTAGAGAATAGAAGGCTCTTGCGCCGCCCGAATCGATCACCAAGATAACCGGCGAAGAGTGCACCGAGCAGATAGCCGATCATGGTGATCGAAGCGAAAACAGCATTCAGGTCTACGGTCGACCAACCGTTTTGAAGCAGCTGTGCTAAGATGCCGCCACCCACGTACATATCGAGGCAATCGCAGAACACGACACCCCCGAAAAGAAACATGACCTTTCTATGCCATGTTCCCGAAGGAAGCCTATCAAGACGTGCGGCAATGCCAGGATAAGAGATCCTTATCGCCTGCTTTTCCGTCGAAGAAAGACGTTCGCCATGATAGGAAGGGGTATCCATTGTTCTCACCCTTCGTAGAGCAAGGGAGCGCTATGCCCCCTTGCTCTCGCTTCACGTTTGCTCAGTGATAGATGAAGTTATCAGCTATCAAACTATTTAGAGACAACTTCGTCGTTGATCTCTTCAAGCGTTTTGTTGCGCGTTTCGATACCGCAGATTCCAATGATAACAGCAAACACTACCATACAGATTCCGACGAACACATATACTGACACAACGCCAGTGGACTGGAGGAGCGATGCGACGATGGAGGGAGTAACGATAGCCGCAATACGACCCATGGCATTCGAAAAGCCTGATCCACGAAGGCGGATTTCAGTTGGGAATGCTTCGCCCAGATACACCGAGCAAGCGAGCAAAGCATAGTAGTACACGAGTGTACAGAGAATGAATCCGACGATCATGATAACGATCGGCTGAGTCTGGAGGGACCAGATATATCCTGCAACTGCCAAGATGAGCAGAAGCACGATCATGCCGATCTTGCGGGGATGCTTGTTACCGAAGAGCGACAATAAGAAGATGCCGAACGGTGCACCCAACAGGGCGATGAAGGTCATGAAGATGGAGTACTGCGTATCGAAGCCTTGCATAACCAGAACGGTCGGTGTCCATGTAGTAATGGTATAGACGATGAGGTTCATGGCCATGAGAGCAGCCGATGCAGTGATGGTTCGCTTGATCATCCTCTTTGTGAACAGAGCTCTGTAAGGCAGCTGTACTGGTTCTTTGCCCAGTTCGTCTTCGATCGCTTTGATCTGCTCTTGAGAGATCTCAGGAAGTTCGACGCCCTTATCCGTAAAGCTCTTCTCTGCGGCAGACACGATTGCGTCCGCTTCAGCAAAACGACCTTTAGAGGCAAGCCAACGGGGAGATTCGGGCATGAACTTGAACAGAAGGACCCAAACAATAACGCCCAGGAAGGTAATACCGAAGAAAATGGGGCGCCATCCAAATGCGGGGATGACGAGCATCGTGAGCGCGGCACCCAGCGGGGGAGAGAAGTTCGCAATAAGACCGATGTAGCCTGAGTACTTACTACGCTTCTCGGGAGGGATGTATTCACCGAAGGGACCGTATCCACAGGGGATGAAGGCACCGAGGCCTATACCCATAAGACCACGACACGCGATCAAGACGATCATGTTGGGCGAGAAAGCCGCGAGGAATGTTGCACCTATGAATATGGCAACAAATAACAAGAGCGCTTTTCGTCTACCAAGGTGATCTCCTACCAAACCTGATATGAGTGCACCGATAAGGTAGCCGGTCATGGTGATGGTTTGGAACCAACCATTCAATTCAATGGTTGACCAACCGTCCGCCAAAAGTGAAGCGATAAGACCACCGCCGATATACATATCGAGGTTGTCGAGGAACATCGCGCCACCGAAGAGCCAAAGGAGTTTCCAGTGCCAACTTCCGATGGGAAGACGGTCGAGTCGCGCTGCGATACCGTGAAGCGATTTCTTAAGCGAATCGTACTCAGCATCGTCGAGGCGGTCGGCGCGGGCTTGAATCTGTGCTTCGCTGCTCATGATCGTTCACCTCCAAATTCTTTTCTTTTCATCGTGTTTCCTTTCGTGCATCCGCAAGGGATGCGCTTAGCAGTAAAATTGAACATGTTCACTACGTATAATCTTAATGATTATTTAAATAGAATTTAATAAGAATTTTAATTTTTATGTGGTCATTTTGGTAAATATGTCCACTACATTTAATATTTATACAGGATACTTGCAATAATTATTAAATTATGGTTTAAGATATGAATTAAGAATAAAGAATTAGATTTGAGTTTGATATGGCAAAGATACTTCTTGTTGAGGACGATCCGAACATCAGAATGGCTGCAGAATTCGCGCTGAGCGATGCGGGGCATTCTATCGTTGCTTGCGACAATGGAACTGATGGGTTTGCAAGTGCTTTGAGCATAGAACCCGATCTTATCCTTCTCGATCTTATGCTTCCTGGGATGAGCGGACATGATTTCTTGAAAGAGTATCGAGCACAAAATGCGTCGGTTCCGATCATCGTTCTAACTGCTTATACCTCTGAGCAAGAAAAAGTTCTGTGTCTTGACCTGGGTGCCGATGATTTCATCAGCAAACCGTTTTCAGTAAACGAGCTTCTTGCGCGCATCCGTGCCAATCTTCGGCGATCGATGCTTCCTGTTCAATCCCGAACAGGCTCGGTTGAAGAATTGGGGGATTTGAGCATCGATTTCGAGAGAGGCGAGGTGCGCGTTAAAGGGGGGCCTGTTTCATTGCGAAATCGAGAGTTCGAGATTCTTCAGGTTCTTGCGCGCCATAGAGGGAGCCTTGTCACGCGTAATGAGTTAATTCAGAGTGTATGGAAAGGGAAGACACCCAGCACCAGCACGGTCATCGATGTTCATATGCATAATCTCAGAAAAGCGCTCGAGATCCATTCTGATTATCAGCTGATAGTAACTGAGTATGGAAGAGGGTATCGATTGCAAGCTATTCCGAAAGACTCAGAAGAAAAAGAAGGACAATAGGATTGCGATAGTCCATTATGCGCATCAATAAACCGATCGTTAATTATAAAGACTGGAAGACCAAGGTAATCATTGGATACATCCTGATCATTGCCTTGTTTTGCGTTGCGACTACCTGGATTCTTTTTGTAACCGTGCCTCAGGCGATGGAAGATATGAATCGTTCGGAGTCTCCAGTGGCTTCACAAGTTGAGGATGATACGGCGGCGGATACGGAGGGCGTGCTGCAAGGTGAGGATGCTGAGCAGTTGAGCGCATCAGCGAATAGCGTGGTGGGTGGTGGCACCTATACGGTGCAGGCTGAAGATGCGGCTCGCGATCAGGGAAATTCGCTTGCGTCGATCCAGGTGTTTGGATTCGGGTTGCTGCTCGCGGTCCTCTTGATCGCTGCATTATTGAGTTATTGGAGTTATAGTGCTGCGCTCAATTCGGTCGAGCGAACCGAACGTGCGCTCGCGAGCTTTATGGCAAATTCGAGCCACGAGATGAAAACTCCGGTCGCAAGCATAAAGTTGCTTTCGGAATCGATCGTTATCGCTGCGAACCGTGGGCAAGTGGATTATGTGAAGGAATTTGCCCATCGTATTGAACAGGCAAGCGGGCATTTGGAAAAGCTTGTGCACGACATGCTGAGCATTACGCGAACGACCGCTCCTCTCAAGGTGAAGACGATCGAAAAAGAATCTCTGCTAGGTGGCGCGCGCTGTAACGTATTGAGCGTTCTTCAAGAGGCCTTATCGGTTCAGGAATCGATCGCAGAGAACAAGGGGCTTCTGTTGCAGACCAGTTTTGCGAAGAATATCGAGAATGTTACGGTCGGTCTTTCTGAATTGGATTTTCTGACCATCGTGAATAACCTTGTTGGTAATGCGATCGCGTATACCGACAAAGGCTCTGTTACCGTTGAAGCAAAGTATGCCAAAGATTCATTCACGTTGCGCGTTTCAGATACAGGGTGTGGAATATCGCGTTCTGAACAAGACCGTGTGTTCGAGCGCTTTTACCGCGTGGAATCGACGCGCGCTGCTTACGCGCAAGGAACAGGTTTAGGTCTTCCTTTGGTGAGCAGTATCGTGGCAAGTGCTGATGGGAAGATCGGACTCGAAAGCGATCTAGGGGAAGGTTCGACCTTCACGGTGGTGTTGCCGGCAACGAACCAGAAGACCGAGATGGCTGCAGCGGAGAAGAAAGAGCGCTGAAGTTTAATCTTGGTCTGGGAGAAGCCTGCGTGCCTTCCCTTTTTGCGCATTTATAGGCGGACGGGGATACCTTGCGTGGCCATGTATTCTTTCACCTCACGGATGGTGAGCTCGCCGAAGTGAAAGACCGAAGCAGCCAGCACGGCATCTGCTTCACCTTCGATGATTCCTTCAGCGAAGTGTTCGAGCTTACCTACACCGCCTGAGGCGATAACGGGAATAGGCACCGCGCGCGCTACTGCACGGGTGAGCGCCAGGTCGAAGCCATCTTTGCTGCCATCGCGATCCATGCTGGTGAGCAGGATCTCGCCAGCGCCACGCTTGGCAGCTTCGGTTGCCCACTCGACCGCATCGATGCCCGTGTTCTTGCGTCCTCCTGCAACATAGACTTCCCACTTGTTAGGATTGCCTGCGACTTGTTTCGCATCGATCGCACACAGGATCGCCTGTGTGCCGAACGCTGCGGCAGCTGTGGTGATGAGCGTAGGATCGGCGATCGCCGCTGAGTTCACGGACACCTTGTCGGCGCCGGCGGCGATCATCGTGCGGATGTCGGCAACGCTGCGGAACCCGCCGCCCACGCAATAGGGGAGGTGTAGCTCTTCGCTTGCGCGCGAAGCCATGTCGATCGTGGTTGCACGGCCGTCGCTCGTGGCGGTGATGTCGAGGAAGATCACTTCGTCGGCTTTTTGTTCGTCGTAGCGTTGAGCGAGCTCGATTGGGTCACCCGCATCGCGCAGGTTCACGAAGTTCACGCCTTTAACAACGCGACCGTCTTTCACATCCATGCAGGGGATGACGCGCTTAGTGAGCATGGTTGCCCTCGCAATTCTTGCTGCAATGGGTCATGCCGTTCATCTGGGCTTTCATGGTGGCGTTGTGGCAAAGCGTGAGGGCAAGTGGAACATCGAGCGTGCCCTCGTAGACCGCACGTCCGGCGATCACGCCTTCGATGCTGCCTGCAACGGGTGCAAGGCGTTCGATATCGGCGATGCTTGCCACACCGCCCGATGCGATCACAGGGTGGCCGAAGACTTGCGCAAGGTGCACGTAGGTATCTACGTCGAGGCCAGTCTGCATGCCGTCTTTACTGATATCGGTATAGACCAGATGCTGGAATCCGAGGTCGCGCATTTGGGCGATGAGCATTTCTGCAGCCACGCCGCTGCCACCCATCCAGCCATCGACCGAAACTTCGCCGTTGCGCGCATCGACTCCAGCGGTGAGCATGGTGGGGAACTTCGCAATGGCTTTACGGGTGAAGTCGAGATTGGAGATGAGCGAGGTGCCCAGAACGACGCGATTCACGCCAGCATCCCAGATGCGCTGGAGGGTGCCCATGGTGCGGATGCCGCCTCCCATCTCGACCTTGAGCATCGTTTTCGCGAGGATGTCCTCGATGAGGGGCAGATTCGATGGATTTCCCGAGCGTGCACCGTCCAGGTCGACCACATGGATCCATTCGGCACCCATCTCTTCGAAAGCTTTTGCCTGGTCGATGGGACTATCGTTATAGACGGTGACAGCGTTGTAGTCGCCTTTTGCCAGGCGAACGACCTTGCCTTCTAGGATATCGATTGCGGGAAGTAGCTGCATGGTTGCTCCTCTTTAGTAGGTGCGGGTTGCTCGATCGCGGTGGAATCATCCTAAGCGCGAAGCGAGATCGACGAAATTCTTAAGTACGCGTGCGCCTGCATCGGACGACTTTTCCGGATGGAATTGAACCGCGAAGATGCGATCGCCTACCTGCACGGCAGCCGGGAACGTGACCGAATGAGTGGTCGTAGCGATGGTGGCATTGCTCTTGGGCGCAATATAGCTGTGGGTGAAATAGAAGTATTCACCATTGGGGATGCCTGCGAAGAGTGGGCTCGAGTTTGATCCATCAGTGAACTGGATCGAATTCCAGCCTACATGCGGAATCTTGTAGGCCTTGCCTGAGCTGTCTTGCGCGGGCATGCGTTTGGCGATGCCGTCGATAATACCAAGACCAGGCATCGTGCCGTGTTCGGCATGTTCGGTGCCGCCTTCGAAGAGCAGATGTTCGCCCAGGCAGATGCCTAGAAAAGGAGTTCCTTTGGCAAGGGCAGCGCGGATCGCTTCCATCTGACCCGTTTGTTGCATGGTCGCGGAAGCATCGGCGAAGGAGCCAACACCAGGGAGCACGAGCGCATCAGCCGTGCGGATCACTTCAGGATCATCGGTGATATGCGCATCGCCACCTACATGGGTAAGCCCGCGTTCAACGCTCCTCAGATTGCCTTTGCAGTAATCGATGACCGCGATCATGCGAGCGCACCTTTGGTGCTCGGCAGCTGGTCGGCTGCGCGTGGATCGATTTCGAGCGCTTGACGCAGCACGCGCCCCATTGCTTTGAAGGCCGCCTCGATGAGGTGATGTGCGTTCTCGCCCTTGAAGGAAACGAGGTGGAGCGTGATACCCGCGTTCGTTGCGAATGCGATGAAGAATTCTTTGGCAAGTGAAGAATCGAACAATCCCATCATGGCAGGCGGGATGAGGATGTCGAAGTGCATCTGGCCACGCCCTGATATATCAAGGGCAGCCATCACGAGCGCTTCATCCATCGGCACTGCTTGGGAGGCAAAGCGGGTGATGCCAAGCTTGTTGCCCATGGCTTCGGCAAGTGCTTGGCCGAGCACGATGCCCACATCTTCGACCGTGTGGTGCGCGTCGACCTCGAGATCGCCCTTTGCTTTCACGGTGAGATCGAACAAACCGTGGCGCGCGAACGCATCGAGCATATGGTCGAAGAACGGGATGCCCGTATCGATATCGGTCTTGCCCGTGCCGTCGATCTCAAGTGTGAGCGAGATGTCGGTCTCTTTCGTGGTGCGCGTGATGGTTGCGGTTCGTGAAGCCATGTTCGTATCCTTTGAAGAGAGGTTCTTCTACGTATTATCAGGGTTTGTGGTGAGTTCGCGCAATGCTTCGATGAGTGCGCGGTTTTCCTCTTCGGTGCCTACCGTAATGCGCAGACAATTCTCGAGGTTGGGTGCTGAGGAAAAGTCGCGCACGAGAATGCCACGCTCGAGCAGCTGCTCCCAGATGCGATGAGCCTGCGGGATGCGCACGAGGATGAAGTTCGCTTGCGAAGGATAGACTTCAGCGCCGGGAAGCGCGGCAAGCTCCTCAAGCAAGACCGTGCGCTCGTGCTTGATCGCTTCGATGCCGGACTCAAGCAGTGCACGGTTCTCGTAGACGGTTGTGCCGATAGCTTGCGAGACCGCATCGACCGAATAGGGCTGGCGCACTTTGATGAACTCGCGAATGACCTGCGGATTTGCCAGTACATAGCCGAGACGCACACCGGCAAGAGCATAGGCCTTCGAGAAGGTCTTCAGCACGACCAAGTTGGGATAGCGATCCAAGTAGGGAATCATGCTTTCGCCGCCGAACTCGCCATATGCCTCGTCAACCATGACAAGCGTGTCGCTCGTTTCGAGGAGCTTTTCGATGAACGCGGGTGAGGTGATGTTCCCTGTAGGATTGTTCGGCGAGGTGAGGATCGCATAATCGATATCGCCTTGCGCAACCCGTGAGAGGATGGCTTCTTCGTCGAGCGAAAAATCGCTCTTACGCGGAATGGAGACGACTTGCGTATCAGTGAGTACGGCGTTCGCCTCGTAGACCGAGAACGTAGGCGGGCAGGTGAGCATCGTGCGCTCCGGGCCGCCCCAGCACAGGGCGAAATCAAAGAGCAGCTCATCGCCGCCATTTCCCATGAGCACGTATTCGCGGTCGTATCCCCATGCTTGGCCGATGAGCTTGCGCAAAGGATTGGCGAGCGGATCGGGGTAGCGGTTGAGGTCAACCTGCGTGATCGCGGCTTCGATCTTGGCTTGCACTTCATGGGGAAGTGGACGCGGATTCTCGTTCGCTGAGATCATAATGCGTGCCGGCAGATATTTGGGATCGTAAGGTTCGATTTCGGCGATCTGCGGGCGTGGAGCACGATATGTTTTTGGCTTTGCAGGCATCGGTTAATCCTTTGCCTGCTCAGCAGAGGTGTCTGTGCTGCTGGCATTTGCAGGAACGCGGCCTTGTTCCATGAGCTCCATGCGCAAGCGTACGCTTTGAGCATGTGCCCAGAGTCCTTCGTGATCGGCGATGGTTTCGATCGCGCGTGCATCGTTCTTGAGCGCTGCGGCAGAATACTGGATCACGCTCGATTTCTTCACGAATTCGTCGACCGAAAGCGGGGAAGCGTAGCGTGCGGTGCCGCCCGTTGGCAGCGTATGGTTCGGCCCTGCCACATAATCGCCCACTGCTTCAGGGGTCCATTCACCCATGAAGATCGCGCCTGCGTTGCGAATTTGTCCGAGCAGTTCCATGGGGCGCGAAACGTGCAGCTCAAGGTGCTCTGGTGCGATCACGTTGATCGTTTGGAGCGCTTGGGCGAGCGAATCGCAGATGACGATGAGCCCCTTGTCGGTAAGGGACGACATCGTGATCTCCTTGCGCGTCGAACTTTCGACGGTCTTCTTGATCGCGTTCTCGACCGCATCAGCGTAGGCTTCGGAGAATGTGACCAAATAACAGCTGGCCAGCGGGTCGTGTTCGGCTTGTGCCATAAGGTCGACCGCGACCAGTTCGGGAAGTGCGGTTTCATCGGCGAGCACGCATACCTCTGAAGGACCAGCGATCATGTCGATGCCCACATCGCCTGAGACGATCTTCTTCGCTGCGGCTACGAACGCATTGCCGGGACCGGTGATCTTCGCGACCTTCTGGATGCTTTCGGTTCCGTAAGCTAGTGCGCCGATAGCTTGCGCGCCACCAACGGAATAAATCTCGGTCACGCCGGCGATGCGGCAGGCTTCTAGGATTGCGGGATCGAGCGAGCCATCTTTGGTAGGAGGGGTGACGCACACGATGCGCTTCACGCCAGCTACTGCGGCAGGGATCGCATTCATCAGCACGGATGAGGGATAGAGCGCGCGCCCGCCCGGAACGTAGATACCCACGGAATCGAGCGGCTCGACCTTCGCACCTACGAGCGCGCCATCTTCACGGATGGTGAACCAGCTCTGTTGCTTCTGGCGTTCGTGGAAATCGCGAATCTGCTTTGCTGCCTGGCGCAGTGCTTGCGAAACCTCTGGGTTAACGCGGGTGATCGCTTCATCGATCGCGGTATCGCTCACGCGAAAGCTCTCGATCTCCACGCCGTCGAATTGCTTTGTGTAGGCGCGCAACGCCGCATCGCCCTGGGTGCGCACTGCCTCGATGATCTCGGTCGCAGCGGTGAGAGCGCGCGCATCGAACGCGCCCACGCGTTGAAGTTGGTCTTCCGAAAAGATCTCTCCAGGTTTCAGAATGATGCGTCTCATCTAGTTCTCCTTGTTGGCTTGACGCAGCGCTTGTGCGAGTGCTGCGACGCGGGGGTTCGTGCGGTATGAACAGGGGTTGGCGAAGAAGCGTGCCGTTGAAGCGAGCACGTCTTCAACAACGATCAGGTTGTTTTCGCGCAGGGTGGTTCCGGTGGCAGTGATGTCGACGATCTGCTCGGCCATGCCGGTGATGGGGGCGAGCTCGATATTGCCGTGCAGCTTCACGATCTCGACTTGCTTGCCCTGCTTGTCGAAGTGCGAGCGTGCGATGTGCGGGTATTTCGTGGCGATGCGGATCGAGCCGAGTTCGCGGTAGCGTTTCTCGACTGCTTCGGAGGTTCCTGCGGATTCCGCTACCACGAAGCGACAACCGCCGAATTCAAGGTCGACCAGTTCGACCACATCGGTGCGGGCTTCAACGAGCGAGTCTTCGCCGCAGATGCCGCAGTCGGCGGCACCGAGGGCTACAAAAACCGGTGCGTCGGTGGGGCGCACGATGATGTACTCGACATCGCCGTTGCGCAGCATGAGCGTGCGGCCAGCATCGGCAAGTCCGTCTACGTTGAGGCCAGCGACATCAAGCGCTGCGATCGCATCTTCGTTGAGCGAACCTTTGGGGACCGCGATGCGCAAGGGGTGCGGAGTGGCGGCCTTTTCGAGAGCGAAGGCTTCCATCACCTGTTCGAGATAGAAGCTGAAACCTGCGGCAGGAACTTTCGTACCGCCATAGGCCGCGACCAAGTTGTCGTAACGGCCACCACCGCCGATAGGAGAGCCAAGGCCGGGTTCGTAGGCTTCGAACACGATGCCCGTGTAATAGTCGAACGAGCTCATGACCGTGAAATCGATAAGCACGACTTCGCCAAGCCCGCGTTCGACGAGCAGATCGTAGAGCGCTTCGAGTTCATCGACCCCTTCGCTGCAACCGAGCGGCGCAAGGAGCGCGCGAATTTCGCCGAGCGCTTCCTTTTGACCGCGCAGCATAGGAAGCTGTGCAAGTGCGCTAATGGCGGCCTGGTTACCTTCGGCGGTTTTCGTGAGGTTATCGAGCGCTACGAAGTTCGAGGTATGGAACGCACGATAGACTGCGTTTTCCCAGCCAGCATCCATCTGGCAGCAGGAGACAAGATCGCGCAGCACGCGCGCTGAACCGAGGGCGATGCGGTATTCGCTGATGCGTGTTTCCGCGAGCGCTTCGGAGAAGAGCGCGATGATGTTCGCATCGGCCTCTATGCCGGACTCGCCAAGGCATTCAACGCCCATCTGCGTGAGTTCACGGGCTGCTGCTTCTGCGGTCTTCTCGCGGAAGACGCGCTGGGTGTAGCGCAGCTTCACGGCAGGATCGAATGAGGTGATGCGGGTAGCGCACATGCGCGCGATCTGCATCGTGACATCGGGGCGCATGGCCAGAAGATCGCCGCGTGAGTCGAAAAGTTTGAAGGGGGAGGCGGGAACATGCCCACCTGCTTCCATCACGTCGAGCACCTCGAGCGTAGGGGTTTCGATGGGGGAATAGCCGTGGCGTGCGAAGCATTGCTGCACGCGATAGGTGAGGTCTTCGCGGACGAGCGCTTCATCACTGATCACGTCGCGAAAGCCGATAGGGGTTACGTAATTCATCGTTTGTTGGGCCACCTTTTAATAGCTAGAATAAGAGCGAGTCAATACTTTAGCACAGTAGAGTGATAAAGTAACGCTCTTCATATCCTCTTCACTCTTTCAATATAGCGACAAACGTGCAAAACAGTGGGGAACATTAGGCGAGAGCAGCGGATTAAAGCTATAATATGAGCTGAAAACTCGCTTTGAACACAAAAGCACGCCCTAAAGGAGGCCATCGTGTCATTCACTAATATTCTCGTTCCGTACGACGGATCCGATCACGCCAAAGAAGCGCTTCGTGAAGCGATGAAGATGGTCGAGGGCAATACCGATGCGTCGATTCATGTTGCTGAGATCAGTGCGCCTCCGCAAGACCTTGTGTTCAGCAGCTTCAATCAGACTGGTTTCGGCATGGGCGTTTCGCTTGTTTCCAAGGAAGATTTTGCCGATGCAGTGCAGGAGCGCACTGAAGAGAGCGACAAGAAGCTCGAGGCTGATGTGGCTGATATCGTGAAGGATTTCAAGGGTAACCTTACCGTTGAAGTGATCTACGGCATCTACACGGTCGAGACCATCATCGAGACGGCGCAGCGCTACGAATGCGACCTGATCTGCATGGGTTCGCGCGGTTTGGGTGCGATTCGCGGCATGCTCGGCTCGGTCAGCTTCGGCGTGTTGCGTAACTCCGACATTCCTGTGCTCGTTTGCAAATAAGCCTTTAGGCTTTAATAGAATCGAATGGTTCTAAAAGTAACTGGATTTTCCATAGAATTCAGGGGCGGGAACTTGTTTCATTGGGCTCCAATCCAATGCTCTTAAGAGGTGAAACAAGCTCCTGTCTCTGAATTTCTATTTTGGTGGCCTTGCTGTTACAAGTAATAGACTACGCTTCTGGCTCTTTTTGACTGTCCTATAAATTGGACAAAATAGAAGTTGTCGAGGACGCACCAAGTAGCCCCCTTTGCTGATGCAGGCTTGATTGTTTGAGGTTGAGCGCGTGGCGTTAGCGTTCTTATGATTCCTCGCAGCGCAAGGCGATCGTGGATGTGCGGCCGAAAGAGCGCGTTATGTTTGTTGGATAGGTCTAGTGCTATTTTTTCTAGTAAGCTTCGGAATCGTTCGTGGACTTGTCAGTTAAGCTTCGTAAAATGAACTGCCTTGTTCTTAAGGGAGATCTTTCCTACTTCGTAACCATAATCGAGGAGCTCTTTCTTGTAGTTCAAGAACGAATGGTCGATGGGTAGACCTGCAATGGCGGCAATTTCGTCGAAGGTAAGGTCGAGGTTATCTTTTCCGCTTCGTTGGATGTGCTTCCATAAAGAATCGTACTTGCTCATGGGTCTCCTTGGTTGGTTAAGGGCAAACTGGTGCGAGGTGAAAATGAATGTTGTCAGTTGGCGGGCGCTATCGAATTTCGATGCGACCCTCCTTGCGCTTGATCGGGCGTGGATCGGTATCAGGATAGCCGAGCACCACGGCGCCAAGTAAAGGACCCTTATCAGGAGCAAATCGCGCTTCGATACGCTCGCGTTCGCGCACCACTTCTTCAACCCAGCAGGTTCCCAGACCCTTTTCATACGCCAGCAAGCAGATATTGTTCATCGCCGCAGCCACCGATTCAACGCAGCTGGGAATCATGCCTTCGCTATACGTTGGTTTCAGGAGAAATGCCAAGATCAAGCAGGGAGCACCGCCCATTTCCTGCAGGAATTCGAGCGTCTCTTCAACCACTTCAGGGTTGTTCTTGAAGCGATCCTCGAGACGCTTGCGATGCGAATACACGGAGGTGCCCATCATATCGAAGAGTTCACGCAGATCGTTCGAATTGGTGAGTGCAAGGAAGTACCAAGGCTGCAAGTTCTGTGCAGAAGGCGCCCAAACGGCATTCTCCAGGATCTCTTGGATAACTTCGTGCGGCACGGGGTCGCTTTTGTAACGGCGAATGCTCCGGCGCTCTTTGATCGCTTCGGTGAGTTCCACGATATTCTCCTTTAACGCAGGGGGTCGAAGCCGAAGTAGCGCATGAATTCATCGCGCAACTCATTGCGGAAATCGGGATGCGCGATATTGATGAGCGCTTTTGCGCGCTCTTGATTGGTCTTGCCGCGCAGATCGGCGATACCATATTCGGTCACGATGAACTGAGTTTCATTACGCGGGGTAGTAACGATACTGCCCGGGCTCAAGAAGAGCTTGATCTTCGATACGGTGCCGCGTGCTGCGGTTGAATTGATGACGATGATCGACTTGCCGTCCTTGCTCATGGTGGCGCCGCGTACGAAATCGACTTGTCCGCCAGCTCCTGTTGCTTGCTTGTAGCCAAAAGATTCGGCGGCTACCTGACCGAACAGGTCAACTTCGATGCAAGAATTGATGGAGACGAGCTTATCGTTCTTCGCGATGATGCCTGGATCGTTCACATATTCAACAGGGAAGAGCTGCACGGAGGGATTGTCGTGCGCCCAATCGTAGAGCTCCTTCGTGCCTTCGAGCACCGTTGCAACATTGATGCCTTTATGAAGGGTCTTCTTGGAAGCGTTGATGATTCCGCGCTCTGCAAGCTCCATCATCTTCGTGGTGAAAAGCTCGCTGTGCACACCAAGATCCTTCTTGTCTGAAAGAGCATCAAGCACTGCATTCGGTAGTTTGCCAATGCCTGCCTGAATGGTGGATCCGTCTTCGATCAGCGACGCGCAGTATTCGCCGATCTGGCGTTCAGCATCACCAATGCTCGAGTTCGGAATGACAGGCAGCGGTTCGTCGGCTTCGATGATGTAGTCGAGGTCGCTCACATGGATGCTCGTTTCGCCGAACATGCGCGGCATCTGCTTGTTGATCTCGGCGATGATGATCCGAGCCGATTGCATCGCTGTGCGCTGGTAGCTGCAAGAAACGCCCAACGTGCAATAGCCCTGATCGTTGGGGGTAGAGAGCGACACGATAGCCACGTCGATAGGGTAGTGACCGTCGCGGATCAAACGCTCGATACTCGAGAAATAGGAGGGCAGGTAGTCAGAAATGCCAGCATGTACGCCTTGCCAGTAATCTTTATATTGCCCAACGGGGCCAACGAACGGTTCATAGCGAATATGACCAGCCATATCGGGGTCGAACATCTCGATGCGCTCACCCGGAGGGCCCTGCATGAAAGAAACATCGGTGAATTCCTGATAGCGTTTCTCGATTTCACGCGTGATCGCGCGCGGATCAGCTGCGCCATCGGAAAGCGAACAGTGGCTGTGTGGCGGAATGACCTTCACGATGTCTTCCACGGGAATGAGTTTTTGCTGGTAGAGCTCTTTCCAATCGGTCATTGAGTCATTCCTTCCTTGCTTGCAATACGGGATTATTCGATTATAATCTTTCGATTTGCACTTCTAGGCGATACTTTTGTCCACCTCGGTATGGGATGTTCTTCTCTGATCTCTCTTTGCGCATTGTTATGTCGCTCTCGACTTCGATGATCAACATATCGGTGATAGCTGCTCAAGAAGAGCAGAGCTACGTTTTGTTGGCATAGATACTTTTATGCCTTGGCAACAGACGGGCGGCTGGCGGTCGCCCGTGTCTCCGCACGGTTAAAGTTGCGGTACACCAAAGGAGTGAAAGAGAGGATTTGCCATGGAGGGGGAAGCTTCCATCACCATCGTCGAGAACGACCCCTATGTCGTCAAGGGAGGCGTTCCACTCAGCGAGGATGCCATCGTCGCTGTACCCGAAGGTGGCCATTTGGAGTACAACCGCGTGAGAGGCTATGAGGTTGAGACTGAGTACCACCTTTGCCGTTGTGGTAGCTCGACGAACAAGCCGTTCTGCGATGCCATGCATGTGTCTGTGGGATTCAATGATGGAAGCGCAGCGTTCGAGGATTAGCAAGGCGAACGCGATGAGTCCTTCCAGGATCTGCCTACGATGTAAAAGTGATAGGACGGTGGGGATGCAGCCCATCATCCCGTGTCAACTGGTGCTCGGAATCTTGCAGTTTCTTGGCAGTTGGCGTAGTTGGGCCGAACGCGTGAGTTTAGGGCGCTCCTGAGCCCACACGGACGCTTGAGCTTGATGATGGCAGTTTCCAATATAATTTAGAGCTTCGCATCTTCGCACCCTACGCGACCCTGTCACGCCTAGCGCACGAGCGTGTCAGTCTTCACCATAGGCAGACTTGTCCTGCGATGCGTCGATGAGAGCTCCATAGCTGCGCTCCTCCTCTTTGGAAATCGTAGGGATCTTCCCAAACATCAGGACGAGCAAGAACACGGCGACCGCCGCCAGAACGATCCAGACGATCAACTTCCTTACAAGTAGTGCGCTTATGGCCATCACCGCGAAAGAAACCAACACGATTCTGAGCTTTCGCTGCATCGAAATCCCACCGCTCTGCTTGAACGGCTCGACGTAAGCTCGATAGATCGACGTGCTCGCAAGCCACGAGTTCAGCCGGCTTGAGCTGCGCGAATAAAGAAACGCCGCGAGCAGCACAAAGGGTGTCGTGGGCAGAACCGGGACGAACACGCCCACGGCGCCGAGCGCAAGGCAGATGCTCCCCGCAATGATGAGCGCGACTTTCCTGATCGACTGCATGCTCGTGCCTTTCGGATAGTTCTTGCGAGACGGCCCTTAAGAAATGTCCCGGAAAATGGCTCCGGGTGGTTCTAGGAGAATGCTACTACGACCCAGAAGCCGATGCGGCTGCTTTCCGACCGATGGAGCAATCAATCGCTGATGATGGTCTCGCCTACGCCAATGCGGCAAGCGTTATTCGGGCGTCCTCGTTCATCGATTGCCAGTCGGCAATTTGCACACGTCAACCCAAGTGCTTCCAGGCGTTAGTTCTTCTAGCTCATCGGGCGTAAGTTCAATGGCGCTGTTCGAACTGCCGCATGCGGGAAACACCGTTTCGAAGCGGTGAAGCGATTCGTCCAAATAGATTTTGCAGCCGTCATTCACGCCGAAAGGGCATACGCCTCCAACAGCGTGACCTATAAGCTCTTCTGCCTTTTCCGGATCTACCATCTTGGCCTTGCAATGAAACGCTTCTTTGAACTTAGGGTTCGCGATGCGCGCATCTCCTGCGCAGACAATGAGCGCAACACCATCGTCAACCATGAACGACAGTGTCTTTGCGATGCGTTCAGGCGCACATTCGATCGCCTTCGCCGCCAGCTCGACGGTAGCGCTCGAAACGTCGAATTCCAGCACATCGAGATCGCGACCATATTCTCTCAAATGCTCTTTAGCTCTTTCTACGGTCATGAATTTCCCTTCCTACTAATTCGTTGTTGGACCATTGAAGAAGTCTGCTTGCAAGTTCTTGGTTATCCATCTGTGCGTCTCCGTTGTAGGCTTGCAAGAGCTTCTTTTCGTCGTCGTTTGCTAGGTCCGATAGCTGTGCGCGGCTGTTCACGAACTCTCCCGTTTGGGCAAAATGCTTTGCGCGAATCCCGAAGAATACTGACTTCAAGCAGCCTTGCAATAGGTCTGGAAGCATGTTCGGCTCGAACACCGCTGTATGGCAAAGCGCGTGGTAGATCCCGGACGCGCATGCATCAGCTGCAAGCTTCGCTTCTTCAGCGGTGAACTTTGTGTCCATGAAGTCGAATGAACCGTATCTGATGTTAGTGTCGTTCACCAGGTTGAACACGTCATGTCGCGGCCAAGCTGCAAGTACGTCGGGCGACCCGACGAACCCGCAAGCAAGCTCAGCATGCGGCATCCTTTGAACGACGCTGCGATACGAGGCGAGGTCATGGGCGTTTAGGTCTTCTATAACGACCACGATATCGATGTCGCTGTCTTCGCGTTGCTCGCCCCGAGCCCTGCTCCCTTGTAGTCCAACAAGCACGAGCCTCTCTTTGAACTCGATCATCAATTGTTCGATAAGATTATTCATCCAGGCATCGATATCCATGAGTGCAACCCTTCTTTCTTGTTAGTTTGCGATAAAGACGAATCGTCACAATCCCAGCTCTCTTCCGCTCCGCGGTTTCATGTTGGCAGGATAGGGATAAAGCTTTCGCTTGAGGTTGCCTTCAACTTGGACACCCTAAGGGAACAATCCTAGGGGAACGCCGTCATCAGGGCGGTGCCAAAGACTATCAACGCCAGTCCGCCTCCCGCACGAAGGGAAAGGTTTTCGCGCAGGAACACCCAAGCGAACACAACCGCGACTACTATTGAAAGCTTGTCAATTTGCACCACTACGCTCACTTGACTGACCTGTATGGCGTAGTAGAAGAACAACCAGGATGCTCCGGTTGCGAGACCAGATGCCACAAGAAAAAGCAACTCGCCACGTTTCACATCGCAGGCGAGCTTCAGCTTCCCCCGCGCGATGACTATTCCCCAGGCCATTACCAGCACGACAAACGTGCGAATCGCGGTAGCTAGGTTTGAGTCGACTCCCTCGATTCCTACCTTCGCGAGTATCGACGTGAGTGCTGCAAACACTGCAGCCCCGATAGCATACCAGAGCCATCCGTGACCGTGGGCATTGGTATCTTGCATGACGCTCGTATCGTTGCCTTTCGGCTTTTTCTCGATCATAAGGTAGGTGCCTACGGTTATAAGCACGATGGAGATGAGTTTGACCGCGAGACTGCTCGTTTCGCCGAACAAGACGATGGCAAGAAGGGCGGCTATTGCCGCACTCGATTTGTCCACAGGCACGACCTTATTGACATCGCCCAGTGAAAGCGCCTTGAAGTAACACAGCCATGAGGCCCCCGTTGCAACTCCTGAGGCAATAAGGAAGGCCCACGAAAGGGGAGCGATATTGCCTATTCCAGCTTGCGCATCAGTGACGAACACCACGAGCCATGCAAAAACGAGCACAACAGCGGTCCGTATACCCGTGGCGATATCGGAATCGGTATCCCGCATGCCGCATTTAGCGAGGATAGACGTTATGCCTGCGCAGAGTGCCGCCAGCAGGGCGGCGGCGATCCAACTCATATATCTCCTTTGGACGACTCGCGCAATTGGAATGCATTCCCGTTAGCCTCTATTGTGCTTCAGCTCTCAATCTATTCGCAAGTAATCTATCTCGATTTGAGGCATTTTACGAGTCCCAGGCAAAGCCGGCATCACGCGTCGATACCTCTGGTCAGCTTGTTTGTGCTTGCTTTGCGTTTTTGATGCTGCCTCATTGCGTGGAGTCCAGAGCGAGCAGTGCATCGCGTATATCGTTTTGGATGAGCGGTTTCATGCTGTCAGCGTATTGCGAAGTATCAGCCTGCCTGAGCGATGAAGCGATGCATGGCATTAGATGCGGCTTCGCTTCAGCAAGTTTCGGGAGGGATTTTATGCACTGTCGGGCAGTGATGGGCTTGTTGTCGGTTGCGTGCCCTAAATACTCGTCGATGATTCCATCGATCTTTCCCTCCTCGTCCCATTTCGCATTGCAGGCGATCAGGGTCAGCCCGCGAGTTCGAATATAGGAATTGGAGTCGCGCATCATCTCAATGAAGGTGTCGATGTATGCATAGACAGCATTGTCTAAGTCGCTTGCCTCTTGTAGAGATTGCAAAGCACGATAGGCTTCGCGGTTGTTCGGGTGGCGAAGCATGTGTACCCACTCTGCAATGTTCAAGCCATCAGTCATTGTTTTTCTCTTTCTCAACCAGATTGCAATAGAGACGAATCGCTATAATCCCAGTTCCTTGGCTTTGGCTATTCCTCAATGATGACACCAAGGCGTCGAGCCAGAGCCGCAGCTTGGTAGAGCCCGAGCTTCGCGCCGTATACTTCGGTCATGGCATCCGATATGGCAATGCCTTCGAGCTGGCATGATGTGAAATCGAGACCGACGAGCTTCGTGCGGAAGAAGCTCGTTCCAACAAAGCGGTCGTCCGCGAGCGAGATGCCGTGCAGCTCCATTTCGGTCATATCCGCTGATGAGAAATCGCAAGTGTGAGCCCGAACGATTTTCCAAAGACTTCGATTGAATGCGCCGTAAGCGAACGTGCAATCCTTTGCAGCCACCTGTTCCCAAAGCGCTTCGGTGAAGGAGGCGCCGGCGAACTTGCAATCGTTGAACGTGCAGCGTGTGAACGCAGCGCTGTCGAATATGCTGTTGGAGAAGTCGCAACCCTCAAAGGCGATGTCAACGAAAAGTGCACCGGTGAAGTCGCAGCTAAGGAACTGGCAGTTGGAGAAGCGGCCGCTAGAAACCTCAAGCTCGACGAAGCTCGTTTCTACAATATGGAGCTCGCAGAATTCGACGGCTTCGAGCGTTCCGCGGTCGGGATCGCAGAGAACGCTCAAGGGCATATCATCGAGAGAGACGGCTATGCGAGGTGCGGTCAGCTTGCAAGGTGATGATGCCTGGTCGTAGGCAGCCTGTGCTGAACTGGGAATAACGTGCATGCCGCCCCTTTCGCCAATAGCGTCCGAACAGACTCATTTGCACCATCCTAAAACCGATCTATCGGTCTTGCAACTTGCGTCCTTTTGTTCGCGCTTCGTTTTTGAGACAGCAAAAGGCCGGCGATCGTCATGGCTAAGCCTAGGATTATAGGCGCATTCAGCGGTTCTCCCAGAATAAGAATGGAGGCAGTCGCTGTAATGGCGGGAACGAGGTAGATGTAGGTGGTCGTTGTGGTCGCTCCTAGATGCTTCACGGCAACGCCCCATGTGACGAAGCACGCCGCTGATGCCACTGCACCCAGAAAGAGCAGATTGAGCAGGTTCTGCCCGTCGAGAAGGGCAGATGGCTGCGGTGTGTGTGGGTCGAAGATGAGCGTGGTAACCAAGATGAAGGCAACGCCCCAGACGAACGTGCGCTTCGTGGCTACGATCGTTTCGTAGCCTTTCTGCGCAATGCGAGCGACCAGTGTGGAATAGACCGCCCACACAAGGGCTGCAGTCAACGCAAGCATATCGCCGAAAAGATCGAAGCTGGTGAAGTTCACGATATCGCCTTCGCCCATCGTGCCAGCGCCAACAACGATAAGCCCCGCCATTGCGAGCGCGAAACCGCAGAAGAAGTGGGCATTGATGGAGGAGCGATCGCCGAGGGCGGCGGAGATAAGGGCCGTGAACAGCGGCGATGCCGCTACGATCACGCCAACGGCGGTTGCGGTGGTAAACACGAGCGCAACATTTTCTAGCAGGTAATATGCGGCGATACCTGTCGCCCCGGCAGCAGCGAAGAGCACTTCATCCGTTCGCTCTTTAAGCCTCAAAACGTGAGGGCGCATGACGCAAAGGAGGCATAGGCCCAAAACAAAACGCAAAAGCAGTATCCATAAGGGGGATAGATCCACCAAGAGCACTTTAGTGGAGACGAAAGTGAAGCCCCATACGAAGATGGTGAAGAGCGCAACGAGGTGGTATTTCATTTTCGACCTTCGCTCGTCTTACGCATCGCGGCGTACGCGCCGGGCGTGCATCCAATGCGCTTCTTGAACTCGCGCGCTAGATGTGCCTGATCCGAAAACCCAAGTTCAGCTGCCGCATCTGATGCATTTGCGCCACTAGCCAGAAGTTTACATGCCGCATCTACACGGAGTGCCAATTGATGCTGAACTGGCGTGAGGGAGAACATGCGCCTATAGGCGCGGATGAGCGCATAGGCAGAGATGTCTTCGTTCTTCGCGAATTCCCCAACATTGATCCTTTCTGCGAGATGCCCGAGTATATGCGCATAAAGGCACGCTGCCGCTTCCTCGTGTTTGGGATTCAGCGGGTTTACGTCGGGCTTGGCGACGAGAGTCTGCTCAAAAGCCACGAACGCCTCTAGTGCGTCCTCTTCTCGGCATCTGTCGAGCAGAGAGAATACCTCTTCAAGCTGTTTGTGCGGCAGATCGTCGGTATTGCTCGGAAAGTAAAACCGCTCGCCATCGAGGATTTCTGCCGCAACCGTGAAGCTGTCATAGGCAAAAGGGCTTTCGCTAACCTGGGTGCAGCCATGAGCATCGCCGGCGTTAAATACAAGAATATCGCCCTTCTTTATGCGTAGGAGCTTTCCATTGAGGACAAGCTCACGCTCGCCCTCACGAACGATGCCGAAGACGTAATGGCCATGAGCGTGATCTGCGAACGGCTGCAAGATGCCACGATATGTTCTGCGTTCTCCCTTGAAAAGGGGAAGGGGCTTGATGGTGCAAGATTCATTCATGCAAGGTCTTTCCTTTCAAGAACAGGATAGCCTTCTGTTCGCTGTTGTTCTTGAATGAAATTGCGCTTGGGAAATAACAGACGATTCCAGATCTAAAGCGCGCATTCAGAAAAACGTGAGACGCTGCTCTCTTGAATCTATCAATGCCCGGAAGCTTTCTACGCCAAAGGCTGGTCGTCCGAAGGCTTCGGCGTAAGTCTCCATACATCAACGGTGTTTTCGGAAATGAAGCTCTTTCGTTTCGTCCTAAACGCTTCAGTAGCAATAACTAGCTGACCGATCTTTTTATCACGTGCCGTGTAAGCTTGATCGAAGAGGAGTTCTACGAAGGAGGGTGACCATGGATAAAGGCGAGATCGTGCTGGCAGGAGGATGCTTCTGGGGAACAGAAGCTTATCTCAAGCGCCTGCCTGGCATCATCCAGACTGAAGCGGGATATGCGAATTCAAGCACCCCTCAGGCTTCCTACGAAGAGGTTTGTTCGGGTGAAACAGGAGCAGCGGAAGCGGTCCGTGTCATCTACGACAAAGATGTTATTCCTTTGCCACTTCTTCTGGAAGCCTACTTGCGTACTATCGATCCCACATTGCTGAACCGCCAAGGCAATGACCGCGGCACTCAATATCGTACGGGAATCTACTGGACAGACGAACGAGACGAGCCGATCGTTGCCTCTGAGCTGCGCAAAGTCGAGCGGCGCATGGGTCGTCGAGTTCGTGTGGAAGCGCGTCCGCTGCAAAGCTTCTATCCAGCTGAACCGTATCATCAGAACTACCTGGATGTTAATCCTTCGGGTTATTGCCATGTCAATCTCGCCGATGCTGCAGATTTCGTTTCTGAACACGCAGCGGATTTCGCCATCGCGCAGCAAGACTATTCAAAGCCTGCAGATGCTTTGCTGGAAACAATACTCGACCCTACCACGTTTGCCGTCACTCAACAGGGGGCGACCGAACGCGCCTTTTCACATCCCTATGACCACTTGTTTGAAGATGGCATCTATGTGGATGCAGTAACGGGCGAGCCGCTCTTCGCAGCAGCTGACAAGTTCGATTCGGGTTGTGGCTGGCCAGCGTTTGCGCGTCCGATTGCTGAGTCATCTATCGTGGAGGCGGTAGATGAATCGATTGCGGGCATGCCGCGAACTGAGGTTCGCAGTGCGCGTGGCAACAATCATCTTGGGCATGTCTTCGAAGACGGCCCTGCTGCGTTGGGCGGACAGCGCTATTGCATCAACGGTGCAGCTTTACGATTCATTCCTCGAGAGCAAATGGTGGACGAAGGCTATGGCTATCTGCTGAATTCGCTGGAGAGCTGAGTATTGGCGTTCCTTGCGATCGAGTCGATCACTCGGTTCATGCCGCCGAGTTCAGACAACCGATTCCTTAAGGATTCGGCGGACGCGCGGTACCCTGCCGCATCTTCCAAAAGCTGTTCCAAAGTTTTGCGCACCGTAGGGACATCAAAGCAACTTTGTTCAAGCGAAAGACCGATTCCGCAGCGTTCTGCTGCCTTGGCATTGAAGCGGCGCTCGAAGACCTTACCAGGGCAGATGAGCTGTGGCGAGCCGTACGCTATGCCATCCATCATCGAGTTTTGGCCGCCGTGGTTCACGAAGATAGCAGTGCGGGGAAGCAACTCAGAAAAGTCAAAACGAGGCGCCGTGCGCAAATGCGCTGCGTGGCTTTCCGGTAAGCCCGCCACGTAAAGATCGAGACCACTACCTCGCAAAGCTTCCGCAAGGACAGCAAAGCCTCTGCGGAGTGTGACAGCTCCGTTACCGAAATAGGCAACAACTGCATCCCTTGACGTATCACGGGTGCTTGCTGGCAGGTCGATGAACGGACCCGTAAATATCACGGGGCTTTCGGCAGGAAATGGCTCCAGTTCAGGGCATGACGGTACGAAACGGACGTTCGGCATGAGCAGGATATTCTCCGGCGAACGCACAGGATCCATTGATAGCGAACGCAGCACGCGATTCAAACCCGTAACGGAGGAGGGATCGCTTGCGAAGGATGGCTGCGTAGGAAAGCTCGTTGAGCCGAAGACAGGCACGCCTTCTGTCTTGGCAGCAATTATCGAAGCAATATTGAACTCAGAGTAGACCGCATCGAAGCGCCCATTCTGAATGATCTTACGTAGCTGTTCAACGGCTCTCGTGAGATACCGCCTGTTAGTATTTCCGGTAAGCTTCAGAACGTCGTCGAAGCAAGTTATGGGCACCCGGCGGTTCAAGCCAAGCTTTTGAGCAAGCGGAAACATCTTCCTTCCGATAGTCCGCGGCATTCCGAGAGGGCTTGGCGTGCGGATGGGCTGGGGGCTCACGTCTGCGGGAACTGTCCCCCTGAAACCCTCAGGTACGCAAAGCGTTGTTTTCCATCCTCTCGAAGCCATGGCAGATGCGAGGGCGCGTGCGCGGGTTGCGGGACCAGCGCTCTCTGCCATCGCCATCAAGGGAGCCACGAGTACGCGCATAGGGCATCCTTTCTGTTTCCGACACCTGTCGGTATCATATCTACAAGCATCCTGTCATGTTCCGACAGAATGCCGAAACTGACGGAAGAGGGCGCCCCATTATGAACAAGGCTCGCAATCGCTCCTCTGCAAAAGAGCGCATCATCAAGGCCTATCTCAGGCTTCTTACTCAGGGAAAGCATAGGAAGGTGACGGTTTCGGCCGTGGCGAAGGCTGCGGAGTGTAACCGTGATACGTTCTACTACTATTTCGCATCCATCGATGCTCTGGCAAAATGTGCGCTCGATGAATTGGCGCCCGCATCCGTACCTCATATCGCTGTGGCGCTTGCTGCAGGCAATGCTCTGACGATACCCGAACAAGCAAAGGCACGGATGCGCATCATCGCCAAGATCGCCCGAGCACACCCTCGGATTCGGAAGCATCTTGAAGGCGTGCTGAAGAACTTATGGATCACCGAGCTTCGTATCGATCCAGAAATGATGGCGGCGGCAGATGAGTCTGTGTTGGATTTTATGGCAGCAGGAACGGTCGGCTTTATCTGCGAGCACTTAGCAGGTGCTGATGAAGATACTGCGTTCGATGAATCGTTTTCCATCATCGCGCGCACGTTCGGCAAGAGCGCTCTTAGCTATGCGAAGGAGCGGGGCTTCTTGTCGTGAGTCATAGGGACGGTTCTACTGACTCATAACGCTAGTTAGGCTGAGCCGTGCACGATGATATGAGCCAGTAGAACCGTCCCTATGACTCACTAAGCACCTGTACCTCGCATTTCAGCCAATATGGAGCTACGAAGGTGTTACAGCGATGCTGCTGGAAAGGCTACTTGCGTGCTCCGGCCGTTTTGGTTGCATCTGCAGGCAGTTCTTCGTGCAACCATCCGGTCATGAGTTTCGGCGTTTTGGAGCGGAAGGCTTTGCAAAGAAGCCAAGAGACCCATATCGGCGACGATACCGCGAAGGGTACCCAAAGGGCCGCTGCGAGGTGGCCGAGCATCAGGTTCACGATATAGATGGAAAAAAGGAGCATGTGCCCGAGGACGCCTCCAAGAATGCATGCGGCCAGACCGCGCCCGTCCATGAAGCTGCCTCTGACGCACACGTGGTAGACCCAGATCGCAAGCGGAACAAATAGGAAGATGCCAGTTACATTACCGGGATTGGCTAGGATATCTCCCCCTAATACTGCAGTGCTTCCGATGTGGGTGAGGGCGTTTACCGCCATGAATCCGTAGAACGAGAGCCCCACCGCAGGATTTTTGCGTGCGCAAAGCGCCGCGATCGGCGCAAACACCCACATGGCCGTGATGTTGATGTAAGGGAAGAAGAACAGGGGAAGACCGCCGAACATCTCGTCGATGCCCATTTTCTGGAACATCAGCACCAGATCGAACTGCCCGTCGGTCACATGAGCCCCGTACTCCTCAAAGATATGAAGCAAGTACACAGGAACGGCAAGCCACGCGAGCCACACCGGGTCATACCATCGCCCGACTCGTTCTGTGCTGCGCAGCTTGTTCGTTGCGAACAGCAGAAGAGCCAGCACCAAGGCTGCCCCCAACCCGATCCAAGGCCATTCCAAGAACAATCTGTCGCTGAGTTGCTGCAATGCGGTCGAAGCGTCGGATTCCATAGTATTTCCTTCCTTGCGAGCATGTTGCTATAATCGTAATAGGAACAATGTTCCAATTAAATAGTGAATCAGGGCTATTTGTTACTAATGAAGGGATGAGCCATCTTGGCTAGGCCATGCGCGAATACGGATGCCACGCCCGCAAGGCAGAGGATCACAGACGCCTTCTTCGCGCTGCTTTCCGAAGGCGGCTATTCGGATGTGACCGCTCGCACGCTGGCATCTCGGGCGCACGTGAGCCCCAATACCATCTATTATCATTTCGATTGCATCTTCGATGTTGCTCGCTGCGCCGTCGAAGAAGAACTGTCTTCAGAGCTTGCGCTGTTCCTGATAAGTCCTGAATGGAAAGATTCCAGCGCGTTGGCTTCATTACTTAGCGATCCATCCAACGCCAAGCGTTTCGAGCGCATCAGGCTTGTCGCAGCAAGCGAGAACGCGCAACTAACAACTCTTCTCACCGAAGCCGTAAAGGGAAAGTGGCTTGATGCCGTGGGCGTGGACGAAGAGTCCTTGAGCGTCGAGCAGTCGCAAGACTTGCGCTTCATATTCAGGGGTGCGATAGACCTTCTGGCATCATTGGAATCCGGAAGCGACCTTGCAGCTCTTCCAACCTTCTTCGATCGCCCACTCGGAATGGGCGTGCGCGAGACGCTTATGAACTTGATGCTAGAAGACCGTGCCTTATCGTGAAGCACTTCGTTCTGCGCCAAAACTCGCCCATCCTCAACCTCGCTCCACGAGTATAGTCAGGCAAACAAAGGTCGAACAAGCTTATTGCGTGTGAGTCATGGGGACGGTTCTACTGACTCATAACGCTAGTTAGGCTGAGCCCTGCTCGATAATATGAGTCAGTCGAACCGTCCCCATGACTCACTAAGAGCCTTTAAGGTTGCCTCTACGTTTTCGGCATGCCAGTTCTTGTACCCGCCAGCATACTGTGATGCGTAGATGCCCGAGAGGCGGATATCGCTCAGTTCCTTTTGCTGTGTGGTAAGGCGAACGTTGCCAGTGTTCGTCTCGATGTCGATGATCACGTTGAGCAGGTCGTTGACAAGCTTCACCGATTCGATCTCCGAATAGGGAACGACAAGGGATGCATCTTTTTCGAGGGTTGCCCAATAAGGGTCGAAGGGAAGCAGGATAAGTTCGTTCTCGCACATCTGAAGGACGGCTACATCGCACGCACTGAAGAACCGGACGATCTTATCGCTCAAGTTCCCCGCCGCACCTTTCACGATGATGCACCTATCCTCCAGAGGCGTATATCCTGCCTCTATCGCATATTCCCAAACCTTTTCTTCACGTGCCATGGCTATTCTCCTTTCGCTATCGGCGCTTTGCCTATTTGATTTCTTCGACGGGTGTAACAACAGGATTGCCGTCTGCGTCAAGAAGTGCGGTCATGCCCGTGCAGCTGACACCAGAGGACGCCAGGAATCCCGCGAGCAGATAGTTAACGCCTGTTTCTCGATCAATGAGGACATAGGTGCGGTTCGCTAGGCCGTGTTGCTGCATGTGTGTCTGAATGAAGCGTTTACCGTTTTCTTTCATCGGCGTATATCCTTTCAATCGGATTGCATGACTGCATTATTTTCTCGATTCGTCTCTCTGTGCGCAAATGAATCAGACCGTCAAAACACCTGTTCAGATGCTATGTAAAAGACTTTTGACAGACACATCGAGGCATTCGGCAGACACGTGGATTATCATTTCAGGCGGCACAAACTCATAGACGCTGCGAAAAAGAACCGAGAGAGGCACGGATAGATGGAACTGGCACGACAATTAAGAACCAAACGGGAAGAACGTGGACTCTCCCAAGACGAAGTTGCCAAAGCGATATTCGTATCGCGCCAGACCATCTCGAATTGGGAGAATGACAAGACTTACCCCGATATGCAGAGCTTGCTCCTGCTGAGCCAGTTATTCGACACCTCTATAGACGATCTTGTGAAAGGTGATGCTGCAAGGATCCAGCAAGCTGTTAAGCAGGATTCGCACAAGATGAGGCTCTTATCATACGGGATGGTGGGCTTTTCGGTGCTGGCTTTCCTTTTTCTGTTGGGCTTCTCGCTTGCCTGGCAGGAGCCTTCTGGTTTCGCTCGTATGAGCAAGGGCAATATCGCAGGCGCGATCACGTTCATCGTGCTCTATGCCATCGGGTTCGGCATGGCTATTGCCATCGACCGTCTGAAGAAGAAGCACGACATCGTCACTTATCGGGAGATCGACCACTTTCTTAAGGGTGAGATTGGCGAAGAACCCGATTCGCAGGGTTTATCGCGCAAGCATCCAGCGCTTGGTGTTGTGGTGAAGCTTGTCGGCGGCGCAGCGATCGGGCTGTTATTGGCAGCTCTCCTGCTTGCGCTTGGAGGATAGATGCTCTTTTTGTTTTCCCGTCCTACATCGTTATCTCATAACTGGCGGAGCAGGCGATCGATGCGGAACTGAATTCCTTCGCAGATCGCGTCAAGCCTTCCTGCAAGCGAGGTATTTTGGGCAAGAGTTTCATGCGCTTCTTCTATAAAGCCATCAAGTGCATGCGGATCGAGCCAAGAGAGGTCGTTAACGAGCCTGAACTGCCTGTTTGGATCATCGTAAAATGGTTTTGCGCTGTAATTCCACTGTTTTTCGAGAAGTTGGGCATCACTTGCATTGCACCACAGGCTGCTGCCAGAATCGAACAGTGGAGCTGGTCTGCATTCGAGCGTTTCTACGTTCCTGATGAGACCGAAATTTCGCCAATGCCGATCATGATTCGCGAGGATATCATCGCACACGATCATCTTGTCCAAAGCCTCGCCTGCATTATCTACTCCGAGCATTGCACAGCAATCCACATAATGCTGATAGTCATTGAAGTGGTTCGGCTTCCTTTTCAGCCGTTTCACTGCATATGCTGGCAAATATTCTTCGGTATCTGTAAGGAAGTTGTCACATTTGCTGACAGCCAGATGGGAGGTCTGCACCAACTCATAGGGAACGAACTCATCCTCAGAGAGAAGGCGCTTGTGTAGAGCAGTAGCCACAACTTCGTTGTATGCCTCTTGACCAAGCAGACCCGATCCTTTGAGCAATGTTGTGCGGTTCCCCTGGCGAACCCAGCGTTTCGAGAGTGCCCCATCGGAGGTATTGTCGGGAGAGTTCAGTCCGACTTCAGATAGCCATTCCCATCCTTCGCTGGCGGACTTGAGGTTCATATCGGAAAACGGATTGTTAAAGAAGTTGATATCTTCCCACGCGATATCTGCCTCTTCAGGTTTCACCCAGTATTGATCCGACAGGGAAAGCCCCAGGCTCTCAAAAGGAATCTGTGACGGGTCGAGAAGACCAAGTTCACGCAGCTTTGCATCGATCCCGTTGCGCGAGGCAGGAATGCTTCTGTGACGCCACCAAGCATCCAGCGCCTTCACCGAACCTGCTGCTCCTCTCGGAGAGACTATTGAGAGCGGAGCCCGAGAAGGATCTCGAATGTCGAATATCTCAAGAAAGCGCCCAGTTGAGGGACTATGCGAGAATCCGAACACTTCGTGCGTGCGGTTCATCAGGATATAGCGTTTGGCATCAGACGATAGTCGGGATGATGGACGGCCTCCTTTAGGAGCGCTCTTTGCCCTTTCTGAAACATCAAGATCGTCCAAGAACCACTGGTTTCCGATCTTTTCCGCAGAAAGGGTGCCCGAGCTTATCAGCTGATGAACGCGCCCCACTGAAACGCCAAGCAGAGCTGCGGCTTCTTTGACTGTTATATTAAAAGCCATTTTGCCCTCCCTGTTCAAGCCTAGAAATATTTATACTGTTAATTGAATTCCAATTTTACGTTAATACTATAAATGTTTCTAGGGTTTATACTCAAAGGAAGAATATAAAACCGAATCTCTTCAAGTTCTAGGGGGCATAACGAGATCGGTGATACCGACGATCCAGACATGACAAGTACCTGGGAGAGGTCATTATCTAACCCTGAGCAAGGAAGAAGCTAAGCTATGGCACTGGAATACGTAACAGCGACTGAAAAACATGCAAATGATATCCATCGCGTCCTGCAGATAACAATACAAACCATTTATCCCAAGTATTATCCTGCCGAGGTGGCAGATTTCTTCTGCAACTTGCATAGCCTTGATCACGTTCGGGAGGGTATCAGCTCAGGTAACATGGGCGTTCTCATAGAAGATGACGAGGTTGTCGGAACCGGGTGTTTCGATGGGAATCACATAACAGGAGTGTATGTCTTGCCGACTTTCCAAGGCAAGGGGTGCGGGTCTATGATCATCGACCATCTTGAGAACCTCATTGGCAAAGATCATGAGACGGTGGTACTCGACGCGTCCCTTCCTGCTGCCTTGCTCTATGAACATAGGGGCTATCGTACAACCGGACATGGAATCATCGATCTCGAAAACGACGTAAAGATTGTCTTCGAGAAGATGGAGAAGATGCTCCGGTGAGTGTAGAAATTTCATGGTAAGCAAGCTGACAAGAGACCGCTGGGAAGATACGCTTGATTAGCGCTTGACCTTTACGCTGCGTCATAGCTTAGCCTGACGGCAGATGCTTTGAAGTGATGTTTGTTGGAGGAAGCATGATTGCATCAGATAACAGGACATACACCACCAAGGAACTGGCCGACCTTGCCGGTGTGAGCTCGCGCACGCTCCGCTACTATGACCAGATCGGACTGCTCGTTCCTGCGCGAGCGCAGAACGGATATCGAGTCTACGATACTGCCGACGTGCGCAGACTGCAGCATATCCTGCTTCTGAGATCTTGCGGAGTGCCCTTGGAGTCCATAGAGGAGGCGCTCGACAAATCGGACTTCGACCTCGCATCCATGCTTCGAGAGCATCTGACCCTTCTTTGTCGACAAAGGGAGAAGCTGGACAAGACCATAGCTACGGCAAAGCTTGCCGTGGCAGGATTGGAGGATTACGAGAAAATGGACGATAAGGAACGATTCGAGCAGATCAAGAAACAATCTGTCGCCGACTTCGAGGAGGAGTTCGGGCAGGAAGCACGTGCATTCTACGGCGACGAGGCTATCGATGCAGCCAACGAAAGGATGCTCAATATGAGCAAGCCGGCCTGGGATGCCAAAGAGGAACTCGAACAGCGCATCAAGGATAACTTGGTTCTGGCCATGATGACTAAAGACCCGGAATCTCCTGAGTCCAAGCTTGTGGCGGGGATGCACGCCCAATGGATCAAGGTTCACTGGGGAGAGAAAGCTTATTCGCCTGAGGCGCATGTATCCTTAGCAGAAGGTTACCTTGCCGATCCGCGCTTCGTCGAATACTACGACGGCTCTTGCGGTGCCGGGGCCACTGAATTCTTGCGAGATATCATCAAGGCGAACATCCATTAGATGCAAACCGAGGGCAGTAATCGTGAGCGGCTTGCGATTACTGCGTTCGATGAATCGTTTTCCATCATCGCGCGCACGTTCGGGAAGAGCGCTCTTAGCTAGGCGAAGGAGAGGGGCTTCTCGTTGTGAGTACCTACAGCACTTTATAGTGCCTACTTCCTTTCTGGCGCCTGACATCCTACTATTCATGTCATCGAAGGACAACGGCAAGTTCTAAGATAGGACGAGGCATTGCTATGAGCACGAGGCGATCAAGGAGGAGTGAAGCGATGACAGCGAGTGATGATCTGACCTACTGCGTGAGGTTCTTTGCAGAAGAGCGCTACGGCGAAAATGAGGCAAACAGGATGATCTGTGATGCCTGTGGCGATGTGGATAAGCTCTTCTGTTTGTACCGCGACCTCGTGAACGTGCGCGAGCCGATGCCAGTGCCCGAAGATATCCTCGACGCGCAGGATAGGATGCTAAGTGAACGCATCTCACATGCTGGTATTACCGATGCGGACGTGCTGCCGCGCACATCCTTGGACAGCCGCATCAGCCTGTGGCGCGGAGATATCACAACGCTTGCGGCTGATGCTATCGTGAACGCCGCCAACTCGCAAATGCTCGGATGCTGGATCCCGGGACATTTCTGCATCGACAATGCGATCCACACGTTCGCGGGAGTCCAGCTGCGCGCCGAATGCAGCGGCATCATGCGTGAGCAGGGGCATCCTGAGCCGACGGGCATGGCGAAGGTGACGAGTGGCTATAACCTCCCATCGAAGTGGATCATCCATACGGTGGGGCCGATTGCGAGCGGCACCCCGACCGAAAGCGATAGGGGATTGCTCGCTTGTTCTTATCGAAGCTGCCTTGATGCAGCGAAAGCGATCGGAGCCGAGAGCATCGCTTTTTGCTGCATAAGCACGGGGGTCTTCGGGTTCCCTCAAGGCGATGCGGCAGAGATCGCTGTGAAGACGGTTCGAGATTGGCTCGATCGCAACGAATCTGACATCCATGTGATATTCAATGTTTTCGGACAGAAAGACGAGGATATTTACCATGAGCTTCTTTTCGGGTAATACGTTTTCTGGTGGAGGATATTCATGTGTGAGGCATGATACTGCCTTGGTAAGGGGCATCGAGATGTCTGCTGATCAGGCTGCGCTGGCACTCGCCGAGGCTATCAGTGAGTGCGATGCCGTTCTGGTAGGTGCGGGCGCGGGGTTATCTACCGCTGCAGGCCTTACCTATTCGGGTGAGAGATTCGATGCGAACTTCGCCGACTTCCGCGATGCCTACGGCATCACCGACATGTATTCCGGTGGCTTCTATCCCTTTCTCGACTCTCTGACCTATTGGGCATGGTGGAGCCGCCATATCTATCTCAATCGCTATGATGTGGAACCCGGCAAGCCCTATCTCGACTTGCTGAAGATGCTCGACGGCAAAGATTATTTCGTGATAACTACGAACGTGGACCATCAGTTTCAGCTGGCAGGGTTCGACAAGACCCGGCTCTTCTACACTCAGGGAGACTACGGGTTGTTCCAGTGCTCGCGAAATTGCTCGAACAAGACCTACGATAACGAGGAGCAGATCCGCCAGATGGTGGCCGAGCAGAAAGGGATGAAGATCCCAGAATCTCTGCTTCCGAAATGCCCAGACTGTGGAGCCCCTCTGGTGCCGAACCTGCGTGTCGACGGGAGCTTCTGCGAGGATGCGGGATGGCACGCAGCTTGTAATCGCTATCAGAACTTCAGGGAAGAGCATGAAAGCGGCAAGGTGCTCTACCTGGAACTGGGTGTCGGCAACAACACGCCTGCGATAATCAAGTATCCGTTCTGGGATGCCGTTAAATCCAATAGTGAGGCAACCTACGCCTGCGTGAACAGGGGAGAAGCGTGCTCTCCGCGCGCCATTGCCGACCGGAGCATCCTGATCGACGGCGACATAGGAACGATCATATCAGCATCGCTTCATAGATAGTGAGGAGTCACGGGAGTCATGGGGACGGTTCTTCTGACTCATATCATCGTGCACGAACTACCTCAAAAAGCTTTATGAGGTAGTAGAACCGTCCCCATGACTCTTACTTAAAGAACGAACGGTAGAAGCAGGTACGCGCCCCAGTGTGGCAGGCGGGACCTGCGGGATTCACGAGCGCGAGCAGCGTGTCCTCGTCGCAATCGTAGCGCAGATCAACCAGTTCTTGCGTGTTGCCAGACTCTTCGCCCTTGTGCCAGAACTTGTTGCGCGAACGCGACCAGAACCAGGTGGTCTTCTCTTCGAGGGTTCGGCGGACAGCCTCTTCATTCATCCAGGCCATCATGAGCACCTCGTGGGTGTTCGCATCTTGCACGATGCAGGGGATGAAGCCAGCTTCGTTGTAGGTAAGATCTGCCAAGTTCATGGTGGGTTCCTTCCGGAAGAGGGGAAGCGAATGAAGAATGAAGTAGGCCCATTGTAACAAAGCGAGCGAGCAGCTTTCGCGGGCGATCCGTGCGTGCATTCCTGGAAGCAGAGGCTTGTTCGGCGCTCGTGTCTTCCTGGGAGCGGAAGGGCAGCGCGCTTCGAGCAAATTCGCCGATGAACCACAGCGCTTGCCGCGAACATGCGCTATACTCTTCTACACTAAATGCGATGACGAAGACAGCACATTTCGGCTGTATCGTTTCCAGAGAGGGCTCGTTGCTGAAAGAGCCTAGCGATGCGAGATGTGATTCCCTTTACCAGCAGTGTTGCCGAACGGGGCGAATGCTCAAATGAGCAGGCCTTCAGTAAGCTTCATCGGGTGCTCCCGTTACAGAGCAGATATGAGTGATCTTCGCTCGCTGTTCACAAAACGCAGCGCGAAGGTAACCAGGGTGGTACCGCGAGAGTTCTTCTCGTCCTTGGATAGGGCAAAGAGGAGAGCTCTTTTTCTTTGCTCAAAAGAAGGTGAACAGAAGCCGCACGGGCTTTTCGAGTATAGGGAAAGGCAATCGTATGTCAGTCATTGATGAAGTTCAGGCGTTGCAAGCCGCAACACTTGCCGAGATCGATCAGGCAGCTACGAGCGATGCGCTCGAGGTGATCCGCATCAAGGTGGTGGGAAAATCGGGTAGCTTGACCGGCTATCTGCGTTCGATGGGGCAAGTTGCTCCTGAAGAGCGCGCGCAGGTCGGCAAGACCGTGAACGCTGCGCGCAACGAGGTCGAAGGTGCGCTCGAGGCGAAGAAGAAGGAGCTTGCCGGTGCAGAGCTCGCTGCTCGCATGGAGGCCGATGCGATCGATATCACGCTTCCTGGCCGTGTGCAGCAGATGGGCACACGCCATTTGATCAACCGCATCACCGATGAGATCGCCGAGGTGTTCCTTGGCATAGGCTACTCGGTGGCCACCGGTCCTGAGGTCGAGACCGACTACTACAACTTCGAAGCGCTGAATGCCCCTGCCGATCATCCCTCGCGCAGTATGCAAGACACCTTCTACGTGCGCGACCTTTCGGGCGATACAACGAATGTGAAGGGCGAATCTGACGTGCTTCTGCGAACGCAAACTTCTGGCGTTCAGGTGCACGCTATGGAAGATCAGGAGTTGCCCATCTATATCATCGCGCCGGGCAAGGTGTATCGCCGCGATGTGGCGGATCCTTCGCACCTTCCGCAGTTCAACCAGATCGAAGGGCTCGTGGTCGATAAGGGCATCACGTTCGGCGATCTGAAGGGCACGCTCGATTATTTCTGCAAGCAGATGTTCGGCGAAGAACGCAAGACGCGTTTTCGCGCTCACTATTTCCCGTTCACGGAGCCTTCGGCTGAAGTGGACGTGAGCTGCGGCATTTGTCACGGTGAAGGTTGCCGCTTCTGCAAGGGAACGGGATGGCTCGAGATCTTGGGCTGCGGCATGGTCGATCCGAACGTGCTGCGCTATTCGGGCATCGATCCTGAAGTCTATTCGGGCTTCGCCTTTGGTGTAGGTGTCGAGCGCGTGGCATGCCTCAAATACAACGTTCCCGACTTGAGGATGTTGCTTGAGGGCGATATGAGGTTTTTGAGGCAGTTCTAAGAACTGCGTTGACGCTGCGGCTTCGTCTCGCACATATGCTCGCCGCTTTTGCGCTTGCCCTCACGTACGAAGTACGCTCGGCCGCGCAACACGGCGATCATACGCACGAGACGAACCCTCGCTGATTTTGACCAACTACGAGAGACAAAAACATTTCAGTGTTTTAAATAAAGAAGGATAAAAAATGAAAGTTTCTTTGAAATGGTTAAGTGAATATGTTGAGATACCTGCCGATCTGAAGGCGTTCTGCGATCGTCTGGATCTGACCGGCACAGGCGTTGAAGGTGTCGAGATCGCTGGCGCCACCTACGATAAGGTGGTCGTGGGCCAGATCATCGAAAAGAAAGCGCATCCCGATTCGGACCATATGTGGGTCTGCCAGGTGAGCGTGGGCGAGAACAACCTCGGAAAAGATGGCAAGCCCGAACCGCTCCAGATCGTATGCGGCGCGCAGAACTTCAACGAAGGCGACAAGATCCCTGTGGCGCTGGTGGGTGCTGAGTTCGGCGATTTCAAGATCAAGAAATCCAAGCTGCGTGGCGTGGTGAGCAACGGCATGAATTGTTCCGAGCGCGAACTCGGGCTCGGTTCCGATCACGATGGCATCATGATCTTGCCTGCCGATGCGCCCGTAGGCGAGCCCTTCGCGGATTATATGAAGCTCAACGACAAGATCCTCGATCTTGAGATCACGCCGAATCGCCCTGATTGCCTTTCCATGAAGGGCATGGCGCGCGAAGTCGGGGCCATGTATGAGCGCGACTTCACCGATCCGCTCGATGATCCGATCTTCAATTTGGACGAGAACCAAGATCTTGAGCCGACTGCGGATTCGGTCGAGGTGACCATATCGGATCCCGCACGTTGCGATCGCTATACTGCGCGCGTGATCGAGAACGTGAAGGTGGGACCAAGCCCCGATTGGCTGGCGCAGCGCGTTACTGCGGCGGGTGCTCGTTCGATCAACAACATCGTTGATGCGACGAACTATATCTTGTTCCTGCTCGGCCAGCCGCTTCATGCCTTCGACTACGATAAGTTGGCGAACAAGGATGGCAAGGTCCACATCATCGTGCGTCCTGCTGAAGACGGCGAGAAGTTCACCACACTCGACGGGGAAGAGCGCACGCTCACGTCTGATATGAGCGTGATCGCTACGCCTACAGAGGCTGTTGCACTGGCAGGCGTGATGGGCGGCCTTGATTCTGAAGTGACCGACGAAACGACCACGATCCTGCTCGAAGCAGCTACGTTCAGCAGCGGCCACACCAGCCGCACGAGCCGCAACCTGGGTCTTATCAGCGAGGCTTCGCTGCGCTATGAACGTGGCGTAGACGACAATCCGATCGGCGCGTTCTCTGATGCATCGGCTGCGCTCATCGCGGCGGTATCGGGTGGCACCGTACGCCCGGGCATCGTGGATGTGTGGGAGCAGAAGACCGAGCCTATCATGCTCGATTTCCGCATTCCGCGTTTCAACGCCATGATGGGTGCCGAGATCGATCGCGACTATATCATATCGACGCTCACGCGTTTGGGTTGTGCGGTAACGGTGGCCGATGAAGCTGAATCTGTGGCGGCATCGTGTGCTGAAGGCGAGCTGCTCCATGTGCTCGCACCCACGTTCCGTCCCGACCTTGAACGCGAGATCGACCTCTATGAAGAGGTGCTGCGCCTCTACGGCATGGACCGCATCGAACCGACGCTGCCGGGTGGTGCTGGCCGCATTGGCAAGCGCACGGTGGCTGAGCAGAAGATCCAGAAGATCAACGATACGCTGCGCGCGGCGGGGCTCAATGAGACCGTGACATATTCGTTCGCCGAGCCGGGCGATCTCGATAAGCTGCGCATGGATAAAGAAGGGTTGGGTATGCCGGTTGAGCTGCTCAATCCGCTCAATGCAGAACAGTCCATCATGCGTCAATCCATCATTCCAGGGTTGTTGCATTCTCTTGCGTACAACCAGAATCACGGCGTGAAGAACGTTCAACTCTATGAAACAGGGCGCGTGTTCTTCGCGGCAGAAGGCAAGAAGAAGCCCAAAGAGAAAGAACGCGTTGCGGCAGTGCTGGCGGGCGCGATGGGCGATCCTGCCTGGAACAATACGCCGGCCGCATTCGATTTCTTCGATGGTAAAGGCATCATCGAAAGCCTTCTGCATGAGCTCGCTACGCCCAAGGTGCGCTTCAAAGCGCTTTCTGCTGAAGAGGCTCCGCACCTGCAGCCAGGACGTGCTGCTCAAGTGCTTTCAGGCGGCACGGTGCTCGGTTGGGTCGGTGAGATCCATCCGCTTGCAGCCGATGCCTTCGAAGCTACCGCGCCTGTTGTTGCGTTCGAGCTCGATCTTGATGCGCTCGTGAAAACGAGCCAGCCCGCGCGCGACTACGTAGATGTGCCGCTGTTCCCGGCAGTCACGATGGATATTGCGCTCGTGGTGGATGAAGACGTGACCAATGAAAAGCTCATGCAGGTCATGCGTTCTGCAGGCGGCAAGCTGCTCTCGAGCATCCAGCTCTTCGATGTGTATCGCGATGAAGAGCGTTTGGGCGCAGGCAAAAAATCGATGGCCTACGCGCTCGAATATCGCTCGCCCGACAAGACGCTTACCGCTGAAGAGGTTAACAAGCAGCATGAGCGTTTGATCAAGAAGACCTGTGGAGCAACGGGCGCCGAGGTTCGCGGATAGCGAACGCCTTGTGCGTATTGGAATGGCTATTTGAGTCACAGCGAAGAGAACGATCGAGTGCGTCGATCGTTCTTTGCTCGATGTTAGAGAGGAAACTTGTGGGAAAACTGCTCTCATTCGATCCCAAAAAGTATTCGCCCTGGCAACGGCGTACCTTCTATTGCTGCGCATTCATGTTCGTGCTCTCGGTGGTTCTTGCTACGGTTGGTGTGGTCTTCGTGGTGCTCGCGGAATTCTTCGGCATCAAGTCGATCGATCTGATGCCAGGCGTGGTGCTCGGTGGAGAGACACTGGTCGCAGGAATCGTGGGCATCGTTGTGGCATTGTCGGGGATCATCGGCGCGAAGGATCCCCGCAAGATCACGCTGTTCTTCTGGATCGTAACGCTTTACGGCTTGCTCGAACTTTGGGATCTGGCCAGCAAGATCTCGCAAGGGCAGGTCAATCCAGCAGCTATCATCACGCTGGTGATCGTGATGTTCTTGGTGGCCTGCGCTTGGAATGTGCGCGGCCAGACAGGATACTTCGACAATCACCCTCATCCTGGCGATCCTGAATAGTCTCTAAGGCGGCGCTTCTGTTCATCTAGGCAGCAGATATTGCTGGTCGATCAACCGACAAAGAAGCTTACCAGTGCGAAGCTGAGCGCTGCTGCGCCTAGTGTGCTCGCGTAGGTGATGGCCAGGTAGGCAAAGCAGTATTTGTAGCGTTTGGTCGCAAAGAGGCTCACTGCTTCGAAGTTCATCGTGGCCAGCGTCGAGAAGCCGCCTAAGAAACCGACGGTCAAGGTCAAATACAGTACTTCATTCAGAGCGAGCGGCATGATCATGCCTGCCGCAAAGCAGGCGATCAGGTTCACGATGAGGGTGGCAAACGGGAATTGCTCAGGCAGATGGCGCTTGAGCATGCGAGTCAAAAGGCCACGTGAAAGAGCGCCGATCGCGCCACCTATTGCTATTCCTATGAGCGCAAGAATGTTCATGAGCGCCTCTCTTCAGAGGCTTCGCTGTCGTTTTCGCTCTTAGCGCGTTGCATCTCAAGACGATGCTCGATGCGTCTGCGCTGGATGCGTTTGAGTCGGCGATAGGCGAGCAGGGAACAGGTAGCCCAGCCAGCAAGCGAGGCAATGAATGTGCCGAAAACGGTCGCGGATACATAGAGTGCGAACAGGAGGTATTCGCCAGCTTGCAAGAGCGCAAGGTTCTCGGTGCAGAACGCAGAGAGCGTGGTGAAGGCTCCAACTAATCCAACGCCGATGCCGCGCGCGATAGGGTGCGGTATATGCACGCGTCTGTCGAACCACTGATAGACGATATAGATGATGTAGCATCCTACAAGGTTGATGAGCAGCGTTGCCCACGGAAAGCCTTGGGTCGGGATGATGAGCTCGATCAGGTAACGGAGCGTTGCGCCGATCGCCCCCATCAGAAGGACGGTCGCATAGAGAAACGCGGGCGTTGCCATGACCTGCTGGCGCGTAGGGGCCGTGTGCTGGGCTTGGGTTCCTTGGGACTGTTCGTGTGGGGAAGACATGCGACCATTCTAGGCGAACGAATGCGCCCTGCGCGCGACAAGTGGGGAACGATGCAGAAAGACAGCTAACGTGCTTGTGGGTGCTTTATATGACAGCTCTATGTCGACATGCGTTGGGAGCAAAAAGGCGTGCGAATTTACGCTACACTACTCGAACGAAAAGAAATCTCGCAAAAGGATCAGCAGAGATGATCCTGTTCTCCTCGTGAAAGGAAACGATATGAGCAACGAAGGAAAAAAGGTACGCGTTAACTATATTGGAACGTTTGATGACGGTACAGTGTTCGACTCTTCGGTCGAGCGCGGCGAACCCTTGGAGTTCACCTGCATGGCGGGCATGATGATCCCCGGCTTTGATGCAGCGGTGAACGAGATGGCCGTGGGCGAGACTAAGAAGGTTCATATTCCTGCAGCTGATGCTTATGGCGAGCGCGACGAGCAGCTCGTGCAGCGCATCCCAAAGGAAAACGTGCCCGATGTTGACGATCTGCCTGTTGGACAGACCGTTTACATGCAGGCTCCTGGTGGACAGGCATTTCCGGTCAAGGTGGTCGAGATCACCGATGATGATGTGGTGTTCGACATGAACCACGAGATGACAGGTAAGGATCTGAACTTCGAGATCACTCTTGAAGAGATCGTGGACTAATCGCTGCTTTTTAGCCCGTTCACAAAACGAATAGAATTAAAGATGTACCCCTCTTCCCGAAGAGGGGTATCATTTATCCACTGAATTTGTATACCTCGCGCGGAGAAAGGAATGGCCATGGGACTAGTTGCCGGTATCATCGGTGCTGCTGGATATGCAGGAGCTGAACTAGTGCGTATCCTTTCTCGCCATCCTGAATTCGATCTTCGCGTGATCACGTCTTCAACCGATGAAGGGCTGCCTATTTCGAAACTCTATCCTGCGTTTAAGGGTGTGTGCGATCTTGAATTCGAGGCGCACAACACCACCTCTCTTGCCGATTGTGATGTGGTCTTCATGGCAACGCCGCACACGGCAGCCATGACGCTCGTGCCTGATCTTTTGGCGGCAGATGTTTCGGTCTTCGATCTTTCGGCTGATTTTCGCCTGAAGGATCCTGTTGTTTTCGAACAGTGGTACAAGACGCCGCACACGGCGGTCGATCTGCTGGAGCAGGCATTCTTCGGTCTGCCCGAGATCACGGAAGCAGAATTGCTCGAAGCGCGCGATTTGCACGCTCAGCACCATCCCACCCTGGTAGCCTGCGCGGGTTGCTATCCTACAGCCACTTCGCTCGCTGCATGGCCGGCCGTTGCGCTTTCGGAAGGCGTTGTGGTGGTCGATGCGATCTCTGGCGTAACCGGCGCTGGTCGCAGCGCGAATGCGCGCACGCATTTTTGCAACGCGAACGATAACTTCGAAGCGTACGGCGTCGCAAGCCATCGGCATACGCCTGAGATCGAGCAGATTTTAGGCATTGAAGGCCGCCTCGTGTTCACGCCGCATCTCGCTCCAGCGAATCGCGGCTTGCTCTCAACAGTCACGCTTCAGCTCAACGAAGAAGCGCGCGCTACACAATCCCTCGAGTCGCTCCATGCGCTCTATGTTGAAACCTACGATCGACGACGATATCCCTTTGTTACGGTGCTTCCGCTCGGCCAGATGCCGCGCACCGCTTCTGTGGTAGGCACGAACAATGCTCAGATCGGCATTGCCTATCAAGAGGCGACCGGCTCACTCATTGCTGTGTGCGCGATCGACAATCTCTGCAAAGGTGCAGCAGGTCAAGCGGTACAATGCGCCAACATCGTCTGTGGTTTCGATCAAACGACCGGCCTTCGTATGGAGGCGCTTCCGGTCTAAGAATTTCAGTAAAGGGATATGGTTCTTCTTATGACTTTTCAAACGAATAACGATAGTGATAAAGATTTGGCGTTCGACGTGGTCGAAGGCGGCGGCGTAACGAGTGCTTTAGGCTTTCGGGCGGGTGGCATCCATGCGGGTTTCCGCAAGAACCCCGGCAGGCTCGATATGGCCCTTGTTGAAGCCGATGAACTCTGCCCAGCAGCGGCAACCTTCACGCAAAATGTGTTCTGCGCCGCGCCAGTAACGGTTTCCAAAGAGCATCTTGGCGGACAGAATTATGGTCTTGCTAAGGCGGTCATCGTCAATTCGGGTTGCGCGAATGCGGCAACGGGCAGCGTGGGCATCGCCGATGCCGAGCGCACCTGCCAGATCGTTGCCGATGTGGTTGGTTGCTGCGCCAATGAAGTGCTCGTTGCTTCAACCGGCGTGATCGGTCAGTTGCTCAACACAGCGCCATTCGAAACAGCCGTACCAAAGCTTCACAAAACCATGACGCGTGAAACGGGAAGCGATGCTGCAAGCGCGATCATGACTACCGATACCTATTCCAAGGAGCGCGCGATCCGCTATGTGAGCCAGGATCCTGCGTTGGGAGGAGCCACGATCACCCTTGGCGGCATGGCGAAGGGCTCAGGCATGATCATGCCGAACATGGCTACCATGATCGCTGTGATCACCACCGATGCACCGCTTGCTCCCGAAGTGCTCCACAGCGCACTCGTTCACAGTGTGAATCAGAGCTTCAACAAGGTCACGGTCGATTCCGATACCTCTACGAACGATACCTGCTTCTTGCTGGCAAGTGGCAAGGCAGTGTCGGGTGCGCGCATTGCGGAAGGCTCGCTTGCCTACGAAGAATTCCAGACCGCGCTCGATGCGCTCACGCAGATGCTCGCTCGCGAGATGGCGCGTGATGGGGAAGGTGCGACCAAGCTCGTTACCGTGAGGATCACGGGCGCAGCGAACGATGAAGAAGCCGATCTGGCTGCTCGTACCGTGGCGAATTCGCCGCTCGTGAAGACCGCTGTTTTTGGTCACGATGCGAACTGGGGGCGTATCGCTGGCGCCCTCGGACGCAGCGGAGCGCATTTCGAGCAGCAGAATGTTTCGATCGACATCATGGGAATTCCGGTGTGCCGTGATGGTCTTACCGTCGAGTTCAGCGAGGAAGAGGCGCTCAAACGCTTCGAAGAGCCCGAGATCGTGCTCGAAGCGGATTTGGGAGCCGGCACGAGTTCCACCACCATCTGGACGTGCGATTTCTCCTATGATTATGTGCGCATCAACGGTGATTACCGAACCTAAGGCCGTCACCTGCCTCAAGTTGGCACTCATGAGTGTTTGATCGATTTACCAACTGTTGGAGATACCAGTATGAAATATGCAAAAGATAGAAAGCTCACGTCTTCGCACACCGCAGAGGTGCTCATCGAAGCGTTCCCTTATATCAAGAATCAAACGGGCAAGACCATCGTGATCAAATACGGTGGAGCTGCCATGGTCGATCCGAAACTGCGCGATGCGGTCATGTCGGACATCGTCATGCTCAAGATCATGGGGGTGAATCCGGTCATCGTTCATGGCGGTGGCGCGGACATCTCGCGGAATATGGAACGCTTCGGCATAGATGTTGAATTCATCGATGGACTGCGCGTCACTACCGAAGAGGCCATGGAAGTCGTGAAGATGACCTTGATCGGCAAGGTGAACGAGGAACTCGTGCGCGCTATGAACCAACATGGCAACTTGGCTGTTGGGGTCAATGGTGCTGATGCGGGCACGATCGTGGCTGAGCAGGTTCGACCAGAACTGGGGCGCGTTGGCAGCGTGATCGAAGTGAATCCAGCCTACCTCAAGTCGCTCATCAATGCAGCCTACGTCCCCATCATCGCATCGGTAGGCAAAGGTGAAGATGGCGGCTCGTTCAATATCAATGCAGATGCGGTCGCGTGTGCTGTTGCTGGTGCGATCGGCGCGCAGAAGATCATCTTCCTCACCGATGTGGACGGCTTCTACGAAGACTTCGATGATAAGGATTCGCTCGTTTCGCGCATGTCCCTTCAAGAAACACGTGACATGCTCGCAGAAGGGCGCGTGAGCAAAGGCATGATCCCTAAGCTGCAATCCTGCGTGCTCTCGCTCGAAGCAGGGGTCCATCGTGCTCACATCATCAACGGCACGATGCCGCATTCGCTCTTGATCGAGCTGCTCACTCAAGTGGGCTGCGGCACTCTCATATATAATGATGACGAGCACAATACAAAAGACGAGTACGCCCCGCTCGGGTTGCTGGCCTCTCGTCTCGTCGAGAACCTTTAACGAAGAAGAAAAACTGCCAGCGAACAGGGGAAATAGGAGAGCTTAGAAATGACCTTTGAAGAAGTAAAGAAACTAGACGATACGTATATCATGCACACCTTCAAGCGCAAGCCCGTCTGCTTCGTTGAAGGTGAGGGCGTCACCGTAAAGGACGAAGAGGGCAAGGAATACCTCGATCTGCTCTCGGGTATCGGGGTTGACAGTCTGGGGCATTGCCATCCGCGTGTGGCGGAAGCTATCGCCGAGCAGGCCCAGAAGCTCATCCACGTGAGCAATTACTTCTATATCGAGAAGCGTGGCGAAGTGGCCAAGCTCATTTCGGAGATGGCTAACGAATGCATACCCACGTTCTTCCGTGCTCCTTGGAAGACCTTCTTCGCGAACTCCGGGGCGGAGGCCAACGAATGCGCGATCAAGCTCGCACGTCTCTGGGCGAAGAAAGAGTCTTCTGGCGGTCACATCATTCTCGTGCTTGAAGGGAGCTTCCACGGTCGTACGCTTGCAACGCTTGCCGCTACGGCACAGCCTGATAAGCAAGAGCCTTTCCAGCCGCTTCCGGAAGGCTTCATCGCTATTCCGCCTAATGATATCAATGCGCTGCGCAATATTTGGTGGGAGTACCCAGGCCAGATCGCTGCCATCATGATGGAGCCGATCCAGGGCGAGAATGGTGTGATCCCGATAGATCCCGATTACCTGTTCGAAGCAACTAAGCTCGCGCGTCGCAACGGTGCGCTTTCAATCCTTGATGAAGTTCAGACTGGTTTCTATCGTTGCGGAACCTATCCGTTCATGTTCCAGAACGCAGGCATCACACCTGATATCTTCACCTTTGCTAAAGGCGTGGCATCCGGCATGCCCATGGGCGGTTGCGTTGCCCGCATCGAGGTAGCCGAGGCCTTCGAGCCGGGCGATCATGGCTCGACCTTCGGCGGTAGCAACTTGGCCGCCGCTGCTGCTTACGCAACGCTCGATACGCTCAAGACCGGCAACTTTGGCGAGCGCGTTGAGAACAGGGGCGATTATTTTGCGGACAAGCTCCTCGCTCTGGACGAGGTCACCGAGGTTCGCGGTTCAGGTCTGATGATCGGCGCTGTCCTCAAAGATGAATTCAAAGCTCCGTTCGTGGTAGATGCTGCGCTCGATGCCGGCTTCATCATCAACGCTACCGACGAGCACACGTTGCGTTTCTTGCCGCCACTCATCATCGAGGAAAAGGATATCGACAAGTTCATCGCAGCGCTTCCGCAGATCTGCATCGATTCGAAGCAAAAAGAGGTCGAAGCTGCCGAAGCTGCGAAGAAGGCCGAAGAAGAAGCGGCTGCCGCTCAGGAAGAATACGAGCGCCTCATGAAAGAAGCGGAAAACGTCAACGCTAATTTCAAAGAGGTCATGGAGATGCTCAAGGATAAAGTGGGCAATGCCGAAGACAAACTGGGCGATGCGCTCAAGAAGGATGCTGCGCAGAAGAAGAGCTCTTCAGACGATGCTGCTGAAGGTAGCGCATCCGAGGGAACGAAATAGCTGTTAAAAGCGTGTTGCGCCCACTTTCGTAGGGCACGTTCGCACGCTACAATGCAAAGATGAAATTTGCGCCTGTTAAGGAAGGAAAAAACATGGCAAAAGATAAGGTAGTACTCGCATATTCCGGCGGTCTTGATACCTCCGTGTGCATCAAGTGGCTCCAGGAAGAAAAAGGCCTCGATGTCATCGCGGTTGTGGGTGAGGTCGGTCAGGAGCATGAGGGCCTTGAGAAGGTGAAGGAAAAGGCACTGAAGACCGGTGCGCTCGAATGCTACGTCATCGATATGCGCGAGCTTTTCGTGAACGAATACCTTACTAAGGCGCTTGCTGCAAATGCGCACTTCGAAGGCAAGTACCCGCTGGTCTCTGCGCTTTCGCGTCCACTCATCTCCAAGTTCTTGGTTGATGTCGCGCATAAAGAAGGTGCGAAGTACATCGCTCATGGTTGCACTGGCAAGGGCAACGATCAGGTCCGCTTCGAGACTTCCATTCAGGCGCTCGACCCCAGCATCGAGATCCTGGCCCCCGTGCGCGAATGGGATCTTCATACGCGTCCTGAAGAGATCGATTACGCTGAAGCTCACGGCGTGCCCGTAGATGCTACCAAGTCCAACCCCTATTCGATCGACGACAACTTGTGGGGTCGCGCGATCGAGTGCGGCGTGCTCGAAGATCCGTGGGCAGCGCCTCCGGCCGACATCTATACGATGACGGTCGATCCTGAGGCTGCTCCCGATAAGGCGACCGAGGTCGAGATCACGTTCGCTGCTGGCGTTCCGGTGGCGCTCGATGGCAAGGAGATGTCGTTCCTTGAGATCATCGAAGCTATGAACAAGATCGCTGGTTCGAACGGTTTCGGCCGTATCGACATGATCGAGAACCGTATGATCGGCGTGAAATCTCGTGAGTGCTATGAAGCGCCGGCTGCCCTGGCGCTCATCTGCGCACATCGTGCACTCGAGGATATGTGCCTTGAGCGCGAGGTCATGCGCTATAAGGCTCACATCGAGCAAGATTGGGCCGTTCAGGTCTACAACGGTCAGTGGTTCTCGCCGCTCAAGCATGCGATGGATGAATTCATCGCCGCTACCCAGACCTGCCTTGAGGGTGTGGTTCGCCTGAAGTTCTATAAGGGCACCTGTACCGTTACCGGTCGCAAGTCCAACTATTCGCTCTACGACTACGGTCTGGCAACCTACGATGCCGCTGATACCTTCAATCGCGATTCTGCGAAGGGCTTCATCGATCTGTATGGCCTGTCCAACCGTGTGTGGGCAAAGAACCGCCGCGACAACGGCAAGACCGACGGCGATGCGAAAGAGCTTGAAGAAGACGCGCTCAAATAAGCAAGTGGAATATACCAAGCAGCGCTCGGGCGGGTTGTCCGAGCGTTCGTTTTGTATAAGGGGGAAATGGATCCTCCAGTTCCGATCAGGGAACGAACTACGAGTAGATATGGGTAACGGGGAGTAGAAGATATGGCACTGTGGTCTGGACGTTTCGAAGAAGGCGTGAGCGAATTCACGCAGGAGTTCGGTGCATCGCTGCCGGTCGATAAGGCAATGTACAAACAGGATATCGCCGGGTCGATGGCGCATGCGCGCATGCTTGCCGATCAGGGTGTCATCTCGCATGAAGATGCTGAAGCGATCACGGCGGGACTTGCGCAGATCGAGCGCGATATCGAAGAGGGCAACTTCGTCTTCGATATCAATAACGAGGACATTCATATGTCCATCGAAGCGGTGCTCACCGAGCGCATCGGAGATGCAGGTGCGCGTCTGCACACCGGCCGCTCTCGAAACGATCAGGTCATCACCGATACGCGTCTCTATGCGAAAGAGCTTTGCCGTGAACTGATGGGTGCGAATCTAAAGCTGCGCAAGACGCTTCTGGCGCTTGCAGCGCAGAACGAAGAGGTACTGCTCCCAGGCTATACGCATCTTCAGCATGCTCAGCCTGTGCTGCTCGCGCATCATTTCATGGCGTACTACTGGATGTTCACGCGCGATTTCAATCGCTTGCGTCAAGCGTTCGATGCGGCCGATATGAACCCGCTCGGTTCGGCGGCGCTCGCAGGCACCACCTATCCGCTCGACCGTGATGCGACCACCCGAGCACTTGGGTTCGCTGCGCCTATCCCGAATTCGCTCGATGCCGTTTCCGATCGTGATTTCCTGCTCGATCTCGATTACGCGGCAAGTGTGAGCATGATCCATCTTTCGCGCTTGGCGGAAGAGATCATCCTTTGGTCCACTTCGGAATTCGGCTTCATCACGCTCTCCGATGCGTTCTCGACCGGTTCGTCGATCATGCCGCAGAAGAAGAACCCCGATTTCGCGGAACTCATCCGCGGCAAGTCGGGCCGTGTGGTCGGCGATCTTGTAGCGCTTCTCGTTACGATGAAATCGTTGCCGCTGGCTTACAACAAGGATCTCCAGGAAGACAAAGAGGGCGTGATCGATGCTGCGAAGACGCTCTATGATTGCCTTACCTGCATGGAAGGCATGATCGCCACCATGAAGATCAATAAGGATGCCATGCGCATCCAGGCTGAAAAGGGCTATTTGGCTGCAACCGATGTGGCCGATTATCTTGCGAAGAAGGGCATGCCGTTCAGGCAAGCGCATGAAGTGGTGGGCCATCTGGTGTTGCTTTGCGATAAGCGCGGCTGCAACTTGGATGATCTGAGCCTCGAAGACTTCAAGGCGGAAAGCGAGCTCTTCGAAGAGGACATCACGGGCGCGCTCGACCTCGAGAGCATCGTTGCGGCACGTACCACCTTCGGTGGCACGTCGCGCGAAGCGCTTCACGACCAGATGCAGCTTGCAGAAGATTCCTACACGCAAGACAACGACTATTTCTTCCAGAAGCAGCTTGCATAAGCTCGAGTGTTCATCATAAAAACCTTACATTTCTTGCCATTCTGTGGCTAAACCGTGTGAATCTTCACCCGTGGCATATGGCAGCCTTGTCGTTCACGCCGCCATGATAAAATACTTCACAGTGTATCCATGGAGGTAAGATGTCAGTTCGCACTCGTAAAAAGAGGGCACATCGCAAAAAGCGTCAACCGTTAAGCAAGGCAATGCTCGCTCTTGTTATCGTGCTGGTCATTTTTGGTGCCGGCGGCATTGCGGTGGCTGCAGCGGCAGCGGTTTGGTTGCAGGATCTGCCCGATTATAAAGATTCGTCTGCTTTCAACTACGCGCAAAAGACCAGCGTTTATGCCAACGACGGCACTACGCTGCTCGCTGAATTCTATGTCGAGAATCGCGATCCGATCGAGCTTTCGGAAATGAGCGATTACGTGCTCGAAGGCACGGTTGCAACGGAAGACGAGCGTTTCTATGAACATGATGGTGTGGATATGTTGGGTATCGCCCGCGCAATCGTGGTGAACCTTACGGGCACTGGCAGGGAAGGCGCTTCGACCATCACGCAGCAGTTCGTACGCAATACGGTGCTTGCCGATGAAGCGAACGAATCCACGATCAAGCGAAAAGTGCGCGAAGCCTATATCTCGCTCGAACTTGAGAAGATGTTCAGCAAAGACGAGATACTCCAGATGTATCTCAATACCATCAATTATGGTCAAGGCGCTTATGGTATCGAAGCAGCCTCGCAACTCTACTTCTCAAAGCCTGCAAAAGACCTTACCTTGCCAGAGGCTGCGACGCTCATCGGTATTCCGCAATCGCCTACGTACAACAACCCGGTCGACAATCCTGAGAACTGCTTAGCGCGTCGTAACCTTGTGCTCGATCGCATGCTCAGCAATAACTACATCACCCAAGAAGAGCACGATGAAGCCCAGCAGACTCCGCTCACGCTCAACATAACGCGCGAAGAGGAAACTAACGGCATCATGAAGTACGACTATTTCACGAGCTATGTGCGCGATACGCTTCTGCAAGACTACTCGGTCAATGAAGTTTTCAAGGGTGGTTTGAACGTGAAGACCACGCTTGATCCGCATGTGCAAGATCTGGCTGAGGAGGCGGTAAATCGTAAGCTCAATAGCTTGCCGGAAAATCTCGAATGTGCCCTCGTGGCGATCGACCCTGACACTGGCTTTATTCAAGCTATGGTCGGTGGGCGCGATTATAAGACCAACGAATTCAATCTTGCCACGCAGGCGAAGCGTCAGGCGGGCTCTTCGTTCAAGACGTTCACGCTCTTGGCAGCGTTGGACGAAGGCTATTCTCCTGAAACGAATCTGAACTGTACCTCGAAGGTGAAGATCGGCAATTGGGATGTGGCGAATTATGGCAATGCGAACTATGGTACTCGCAGTATCGAGAGTGCATTTGCCGTTTCGTCAAATACTGGCTTCGCGGAACTTTGTACCGAGATCGGCCCCGACAAAGTTGCCGATATGGCACATAAGTGCGGTATCGAATCGGATCTCGAGAGCGTTCCTTCCATCACGCTCGGTGTTGAAGAGGTAAGTGTGCTTGAGATGGCGCAGGCCTATGCGACCATTGCCAACGGCGGTACGCTGCACAAGGCAAATTGCATCGAAGAGATCAAGGATTCATCGGGCCAGGTCATCTATCACGCCGATACGCGTGGTGATAAAGTACTCAATACTGACCTTACGCAAGCAGCGGTCGAAGTCATGGAGGGTGTTGTTCAGAAGGGCACGGGCCGAAATGCGGCACTCTATAACGGACAGCCTGTTGGCGGCAAGACCGGTACGAGTGAAGACTATCGTGACAAGTGGTTCTGCGGCATCACGCCTCAGATTTCAGTTGCGATCTGGATCGGCGATCGCAATGAAAAATCGATGCCTACCTGGGTTGCATGCGATAGCATCTTTGGCGACTTTGTAAATAAACTCTTGCGTGGTCAGGACAAAGAAGAGTTCCCTAAGGGCGCAGGTACGATCAAGTTCACCAAGACCGATATCGGTCATGGATCGGGCACGGATGGCGAAACTGTTTCTGCCGAAGGTGAAAAACCTGAAGAGAAGGACGATAAACCAGAAGAGCCAACCACTAACGAGCCAGCCCCTAATCCAGATGGGGGAGGCACGAATACTCCGTCGGGCGGAAATAGTTCAGGTGGAAATGGCTCAGGTGGAACAACTACGCCGCCTAGTGGCGGAAACACGGGAGGCTCTACGGGTGGCTCTGGTGGAACTGGTGGCGGTACCGGTGGGTCCGGGGGTGACTCTTCAGCTCATCCTACGGGAGGCAGAGCGGCTGCCTAGTGGGTCTATGCTGAACTTATGATACGGTTCTTGGATCAGCACAAAGCAGTAATAGCGCACGGACAAAAGAATGTGAATGAAGGAAAGTATGAATAACAAACTTCGAATTGGATCATCGCGCAACTTCGTAGTGGGGTTCATGGCTGCAGCAGCGCTCGTTTGCGCACTCCTATTAAGCGGCTGTGCTTCAAATGCTCAGCAGGCGAACGATCCCCAAACGCTCAATCGTCAATATATGGCGAATGTGAATCAGATCATGGATGAGATCGATGCCCAGATGACCGAGTTCTCTACCATTGTCAAAGAGGGTGAGGTCGTTTCATTGGGCACCCAGCTCGCTGCGATCAACAATTCAGTCGATAAGCTCAAGGCGCTTTCTGTTCCCGATGAGATGAAAGACATCCAGTCCGATTACCTTAAAGGCACTGAAGAGCTCCAAACAGCTTTCGCAGCTTATGTCGATCTCTATGAAGATGTTAAGGCACCTGAAAACGGAACGTTTGATTTTGCGACGTATGGTGATCGATTGAATGATGTGAAGAGCCACTATGAAGCAGGAATCCAAGCGCTCGAAAGCGCCGACCAGAAAGCGGCAGATGCCTAGGCCTCTTCACGCTGAATCTTTTTAGCTGTTCTGCACCGATGGACGCTCGTTTCATCGGTGCAGTAGTCTGCTATGGCAAGGAATATCGCGATGAAATCTGTTGAATTACTAGCGCCCGCCGGCAACATGATCGCGCTTCACGCTGCGGTGAGCGCGGGAGCCGATGCGGTCTATCTTGGTGCTTCTTCGTTCAATGCGCGCAGAAGCGCCGACAACTTCACGCTCGAAACGTTGCGCGAGGCGTGCGATTATGCGCACCTGCGCGGCGTGAAGGTGTATCTTACGGTGAATACGATCATCCTTCCTTCGGAGCTCTATGATGCGCTCGAACTCGTGCGTCAGGCATATCGTGCGGGGGTAGATGCGTTTATTGTGCAGGATCTTGGCTTGGCTCAGGAGATTGCGCGTACGATCCCGCAAACACGGGTGCATATCTCAACGCAGATGAACACTCACACGAAAGACGCGCTCGTAGCTGAAGCGGCGTTGGGGGCCAAGCGGGTCACACTGGCACGTGAGCTTTCGCTTACGGAGGTAGCTGACTTGAGCCATTTTGCTGCGGAGCTCGGTATGGAAACGGAATGCTTCGCACATGGCGCGCTCTGCGTTTGCTATTCGGGGCAGTGCTTCATGTCCTCGATGGTGGGCGGACGTAGTGCGAATCGGGGCATGTGCGCGCAAGCGTGTCGTTTGCCCTATGAGCTGCGTAATCGTGCGCTGCGCAAAAGCCTCGATGCTCCTGGCGAGCATCTGCTTTCGCCGAAAGACCTTTGCACGGCAGAGATCCTCCCGGACCTCATTCGTGCGGGCGTTAGTTCCTTGAAGGTTGAAGGACGCATGAAGTCGCCGGAATATGTGAGCTGCGTAGTGCGTATCTATCGTAGCGTGCTCGATCGTTTCAATGCGTGGGCAAGCGCTCAGCTTGAAGATGGAGTGAGCGAGGAGAACTTCGATTGGGCAAATGCACCGCGTGCTACCGCCGAAGAGATTCAGGAGCTTTCAGAAGCTTTTTCACGTGGTTTCACTACAGCCTATCTGGAAGGTGAGCGCGGCAACGAGATCATGAGTTATGCTCGTCCGAACAACCGCGGAAGCTTTGCAGGGCGTATCGCGAACGTGAAGGGTAGTCGTATCGAGATCGATCCAGCGTTTCCGCTCGTGGCGGGGGATGTGCTCGAATTCTGGACGAACAAGGGCAACATCATCCACGAGATCGATGCGCTCGAAACACTGCCGGGCGGCAGGGTAGTGCTCAAGATCGAAAAACCGCTTGGCAAGGGTGATCGTGTCTTTCGGGTGCGCAGTGCCGAAGCAGCCTTTCACGATGTGGCTGGCGAGCCACGCATTCCTCTTTCGATCCGTGTGAAGATGCACATCGGCCACCCGCTCGAGCTTGCGCTCGCAACGCCCGATCCTTGGGATGCAGCGCGCAAGGTCGAGATCTTCGTTGAAGGCGCACCTATCGAGCCCGCTCGCACGAAAGCGGTGAGCGCCGAAGAGGTGATCGAGCATATCGATCGCTTAGGTTCAACTCCTTTCAAGCTCGATCATATCGAGGTCGAGCTTGATGAAGGAGTTGGCATCGGGTTCTCTGCGCTTCATAAGATCAGAGCACAGGCTTGTGAGCAGCTTGAAGAAGCATTGCTCGCACGTTATCACGAGCGCGTGCTCGAAAAAGCGCCTTCGCGCGTGTTCGCTCCGCGAATCCGCAAAGGCTCATGCAAGGTTGCGGTACTTGCCACGAACCCAGCTTGTGCCCGCGCTGCAAAACGCGCTGGAGCAGATTTCATCTATGTGCCTGTACATAATTACCGTCGCGGTGAAGCCATCATTGCGGGCCAGCTCTCGCAAACGGCCGAGCAGGCGGGCTATCCTAAAGGGTGCATTCCGGTGCTTCCTGTGGTTGCTCATGATGGCGATAGCGCAGCGCGCAATGGCTTTGACGTTTGGAAGCGTGTGCAGGAAGACAAGCCAGTTCTCGTGCAGAATCTCGGGCAGATCGTTCATGCACGTGAGCTAGGAGCGCAGGTTGAAGTCGGACCTTACGTGCCGCTCACGAATCGCCTCGATATGCAGCTTGCTCACGATCTGGGTGCAACGCGCATCTGGCTCTCATCCGAGCTCACCCTTCGCCAGATCGAAGAGTTGGGTGAGGTGAGTCCTGTGCCTCTCGGTGCGACCATCATGGGATACACCGAACTCATGGTAACGGAGCACTGCTTGCTCATGAGTCAAGGTCCGTGCAATCGGGATTGCGCGCAGTGTGCGCGTCGCAAGAGCCCCCACTACCTTAAGGATCGTAAAGGTTATGAGCTGCCGGTCATCACCGATGTGCTCGGGCGAAGCCATCTCTATAATGCGGTCGAACTCGACGTTGCTCATGCGGTGCCTGACTTGGTTGCGGCGGGGGTATCCGCGCTCATGGTCGACACTACGCTCATGAACGTTGAGCAGGTGAGCAAGAAGGTTGCTCGTGCAGTGCGTGCGCGCGATATCGCGCTCAAGAGCGGGGATAAGGTTTCGCGTGCGGATGGCACGACTACGGGTCATTTGTTCCGTGGGGTAAGCTAGATGTATTCGGACGGATCGTGCTCGTCGATTCATGATTGCGCGCGCTTCGTCAAATAGGCTATAATTTGACCTCGCAAAGCGTGATGCGGCTTCACTTCGCGTCTTTTGCAAGGTCTGTTGAAACTGGGCCATCGTCCAATGGTAGGACTCTGGTTTTTGGTACCAGCTATGTAGGTTCGAATCCTGCTGGCCCAGCCAGTTTCGAAAAAGTTGAACCCCTCTTCGCGAGGGGTTCGTTATTTTTATTCGTTAACAATGTCTTCACGCTTCTATCGACAAGACCCCATCTGTGAAATAATCGTTCTATACCTAGCCCGCTGCATGGGAGCGGTGGGTTTCATGCTGTTTGTAGAGGAAGGGGATCTATGAGCGCGCAAGCAAAACACATCAGTGGGCACACGCATCTTATCAGCCTGTTAGGAACGCCCATCAGGCATTCGGCATCGCCCGTGACGCATAGCGTGTCCTTCGAGTTAACGGGAATCGATGCGGTCTATCTCGCTTTCGAAGCAACGCCGGACGATCTGCCCGACATCCTTTCAGCCATGCGTCGCATGGGCGGTTGGGATGGTAGCAACGTGACCATGCCGAACAAGCAGGCGGTCATTCCGCATCTTGACGGGCTCTCCGATGCGGCGGCGCTCATCGGTGCGGTCAACGTGATCGAGAAGACCGAAGAGGGGGAGCTGATCGGTCACAATACTGATGGCGCGGGCTTCATGAAGAATATCGCGAAGTATGGCGTCGTACCTGAAGAATCGACTTTCACCCTTATTGGGCCCGGAGGTGCAGGATCGGCGATCATGGTGCAGGCGGCGCTCGACGGGGTGAAGACTGTCCACATCTTCGCGCGTGAGAACGGACCATCCTATAAGCACGCTCAAACCCTCATCGAGCCAGTAAAAGAGCAGACAGGATGCGATTTCATCCTGCATCCTTATGAGGACAAAGAGGCTATGAAAGCAGCTATCGAAGAGAGCAATGTGCTCGTCAATGCGACACCGGTAGGCATGGGAGAAGGTTCGACCGAGAGCGCCGTTCCGGCTGAGCTCATCAAGCCTGGCATGGTCGTTGCTGATGCCGTCTATTTCCCACTTCACACCCAGCTTTTGCAGGATGCCGAAGCGAAGGGATGCACGGTTGTGACCGGTATTGGCATGATGAATGAGCAGGCAGCCATCGGTGAAGAGATCTGGTATGGCATCGATATGCCGCTCGACAAGGTGAGCAAAGAGCTTGGCTAGTACACGTAGCGATCGGTGTAGTTGTTGCCGTCGCCTACGGTGCTCCCCGCGCCATTAGCGGCGAATGTAAGATCGACGCGTGTCCAGTCGCGCGGATTTACGGTGAACGAAACCGTCTTCCAGCTGCCATCGATCCAAACCATGTTCCAAGCGTGATATACCCCATCAGGTGAAACGTAGCCAGTAACGATTTTGCAGGGGATGCCTTGACTGCGCAGCATAGCGGCAGCAAGCGATGCATAATCGAAGCAAATTCCCTTCTGTGTTTGGAGCGTTTCATCTGGGTTGGGTATGTAGCCCGATTTGCCGCTCAGCTGCTCAGCTTTTGCATTGTCGTAGACCACGTTGTGCTCGATCCAGCTGTAGATGAGCCGCAATGCATCACCCTCGTTCTTTGCATCGCGAGTGAGCTCCTGCGCTTTAGCGACTACAGCACTTGAGGCATCATAGTTGCAGAAAATATTCGGCACCAAATAAGGAGCTTGTTCGCTTTCAAGTTGAGCATTCACGCCCGTGGAATAGAGCTCGACATAGCGTGATCCGCTGGTGTTCTGCATGACGGCGATCGTGTAAGTACCGCTTCCCATGTCGAGTGGCACGATAATGGGTGTGCCATCAGAGGGCATATCGTAGTGCATCGATTGCCCATCTTTTGTTACTTGGAGCTTGAGACGGCTTGACGAGGTCGCCGCTGCTCCCACATAGCCCTTAGAAGCCGATGAAGTGTCGATCGAAGCACTGTTAGAGCCTGTTGCTGCGGCAGTGTTGAAGGAAGAGAGTTCGATTTCAGCAGGAGCAGTGAAGGGATCCCCGCTTGTGTCATCAGAAGAGCCATCGGAGGCTTGGGCGCTTTCTCCACATGCGCTCAAAGCAAGCACACAGATAAGACATGCAAGAATGAACCCCATGATGCTGGTGAATCGTATGTTGCGCTCTTCCGTCACGTTTCATCCTTTATGCTGTTTTCGCGTAGAGACTCGTAGCGAAAAAGCAATCGACCTGCCCAAAAAGAACTTATGGTTGGTCGATATATTATACCGAGCGAAACCACAAAGAGAAAGCAGGAGAACCTCTGATGCGTCAGGCATCAAAAAAAGAGCATCATATTGCGCTCAAAACAAGAGAAACAATGGTTCATAAGGCAATTTGATACCATTCGCGCTACAATAGAGCAATACGCTCATCGGGGTTGCTGATCGTGGTGAAAGCGCTTCAGATGCGAGGAAGCGCCTCGACGGGCAAGGGCTATTCGTCATGATGGAATAGGAGCACACACCATGGCACAGCGTTTAGCGGACAGTGCTGCAGTCAGTGTTTTTTGCGACAGTGTTGCACTCATGTTATCGGTCGGTATTCAGACCGATGAAGCAGTTCATATGCTGTCTGAAGATATGGGTGATACTTCATTCGGTAAAACCTGCAATAAGATCTACCGAAGCTTGATCGCGGGTAAAAGCCTTGCGCAATCCATGAAAGACACAGGAGCGTTCCCGCGCTATGCGACCGATATGGTTGAGGTAGGTGAGCGTTCTGGTCATCTCGAAGATGTTCTGCGCAGCTTGAGCGTCTATTACAACGAGGAATCGCGTCTATTTGCCAAGATTTCGTCGAGTATTGGCTACCCAACGGCATTGCTCTGCATCATGAGTGCCATCTTGCTCTTTGCCGTTCTGATCATTTTGCCAGTCTTCATTGGCGTTTATGAGCGTTTGTCTGGTTCACTTACGGCGGGTTCGTTCAGTGAAGTGAGCGTCGCGATCGGTATAGGCTGGGTTGCTCTCATCGTTACGCTCGTTCTTGCGCTCGTATTTCTTGTGGCTACTATCATGTCCCATTCGCCCGGTGGCAGACAGTCGCTCATGAATCTGTTCGAGAAATTACCTCTTACGAAGGATGCTATGTACGAGCTTGCGCTCTCTCGTTTCGTATCAGCGCTTGCGATCTACATCGCATCAGGCCTCAATACTGACGAGGCGATGGGGGCTTCACTTTCCACTATCACGCATGAGCGCTTGCATGAAAACGTTGCTTCTGCTCACAAGCTTATGCTCGACAGTGAGAATCCGCGCAGTATCGTTCAGGCGATCAGCGAGGTTGAACTGTTCGACCCTGTCTATGTGCGCATGCTCACCGTTGCTTCACGTTCAGGTAGCTTGGATGATATTCTCATTCAGCTTTCTTCGCTCTTCTTCAATGAATCGGTGTCGGATATCGACGAGATCATCGACAGCGTCGAGCCGATCATGGCAGCGTTCCTTACGGTTGCTGTTGGTGCAACGCTTATTTCGGTCATGTTGCCGCTTATCGGTGTCATGGGATCGATAAGCTAGCGTCGATCGATAACGAGTAGGGATCGAAGCGTGTATACGGAAAGAACACCTGAGCAGCAAAAAACACGACGCAACCGCTTTATTGCGCTTGCGGTGTTCGTCTGCGCATTGCTTGTTGCATTGGGTATTCTGCTCAACATGATCTTTGCCAGCGCGAAAGATCAGGGAGCTGCTTCTATTCGTTCAACCATCCTCGATGCTGCTATGCAATGTGCGGCTATCGAAGGATCGTTCCCTACCAATCTGGCTTATTTGGAAGACAACTACGACCTACGCGTTAATCATGACGATTATGTCATCATCTATGAAGTGCTTGCGAGCAACACGGTTCCCAGTGTGGTGGTGATGCCGCGATGAAACATAATCGGAAGCAAAAACCCGTTACTCTGCCGCATCTTTCCGGCATGTCAAGGAATGCGCGCAAGATTGCCTTCGATGAGTTGGATGCGAACGCGCATACTGTTTTCACCCCTTCTGCTATCCGCACGCACAAAAGCCCTATTTCCACTACGACGAACAAGTTCTTCGCAGTGGTTTTATTCGGACTGTTCATAGTCATGCTATTGCTTGCGTTCCTCGTGGGCATCAATGTATACAAAACGCTCGATACGATGGCGCAAGCAGAGCGCACCGAGCGTCTTGATCAAGCATTCTTGGCCAATATCATCCATGCTAACGACGTGGCCGACGCGGTTGAGGTTGGCGAAGGCCCGGAAGGTAAAGCACTCGTGTTGCGTGAGACGCTCGACGGAACAACTAGCTATGAAACGCGCATCTATGCCTACCAGGGCAAGATCGTGGAAGAATATGTTCTGGCTGAAAATGCGTATATGCCTGAAAAAGCTATCGCGATCTTCGATTCGGATACCTTCGATTTTTCATACGATAACGGACTGATCACGATTACGACCGACGATGGAACTGCTGCTATCGCGCTGCGCAGTAAGGAAGGGGAGCGCTCATGAAGCCGTTATTCCGTTCCCCTAAAGACCAGCAGACACACAGTCGTTCGGGCATCGCATTCATCGTTGAGATGCTGATTCTTTTGATCTTGGTCGCGGGATGTCTTTCAGTTCTTATTCAGGCATTCGCTTTTGCTCATCAGCAAGGTGAAGAGAATAGTGCTACGGTAAAAGCAGTGCATCTTGCTTCGAGCACAGCAGAACGCTTCAGTGCCGATCCTAATTCGATTCCCGAAGTTGAGATTATCAGCGATTTTGCAGTTTATACGACGGTGAAAAGCGAGCAACAAACCGCGGGAACGTTGTATACCGCAACGATCGAGGTATACCGTTTCGACGACCGAGATGCCGGAGCTGGTTCACGACCTTATTATGGTTTAGAGACTGCGCGCTACGTGAAGGCGGGTGAGATGTGATGGCCAAGCAAGGTTCAGTGCGCATCGGCCCCGTGAGCATTCTCGTGCTTATTATCATCCTGTGCTTGGCGGTCATGGCGGTACTTACGCTTATTACCTCAGAGGCAGAAGAGTCCATTACGGTACGTCAGGAAGAATCAACCACGGCATTCTATGCGAACGAAGCAGAAGCACAGGAATACCTAGCGCGTTTGGATGGATTGCTTGCTCGTGCGAACAGTGCGCATGCTAATGTGCTATCTGCTATCGAAGTGTCAGATGCGCCGGACGGATACACCTATGAAGATGGCGTGCTGAGCATTTCATTCGTACAGGAGAACGGACGAAGGCTTGATATTGAACTGTCGATACCTTCAACAGCAGGCTATGAAATAATGTCTTGGAGAGCATCAACGGAATGGAACGAGGAAGATCCCGACAAGATCTTCTGGTCGGCTCCTAAGGAATAAAGAAACGCATTAAAACGATCGATGAGTATCGCGAAGGGATAGGTTTAGTTATGAAGATTCGGGAATTGCTGCAAGAGATGGTGGACCAGAATGCATCCGACATTTTCATCGTTGCTGGCTTGCCGCTCACATATCAGGTCGAGGGCAGGCAGGTGCGCTGGGATGCACCGCTCATGCCGGCCGATACGAGCGAGGTCGTACATGCCATCTACGGTCTTGCGGGGCGCGATATCAATCCGTTCCTCAATTCGTTCAACCATGATGATGATTATTCTTTCGCGGTGCCTGGCTTAGGGCGTTTCCGCGTGAACGTTTTCCGTCAGCGTGGTTCGCTCTCGGCGATCATTCGTATTATTCCGTTCACGCTTCCTACTGCTGAGCAATATCACATTCCTGAAGAAGTTATGGCATGTGCCGAATTCGAGAAGGGCCTCGTGCTCGTTACCGGTCCGGCAGGCGCAGGTAAATCCACTACGCTCGCCTGTATGATCGATCGTCTCAATCATGAGCGAAGTGGCCACATCATCACAATGGAAGACCCTATCGAGTTCGTTCATCGCCACGACAAATGCATCGTTACTCAGCGTGAGATTCCTACCGACGTGGCTACCTATTCAGAAGCGCTTCGTTCTGCAATGCGCGAATCGCCCGATATCGTGCTTTTGGGCGAGATGCGCGACTACGACACGATCGGCACAGCAGTCACGGCAGCCGAGATGGCACAGCTCATCTTCTCGACGTTGCACACCACGGGCGGCGCGAACACGATCGACCGTATCCTCGATGCGTTCCCCGCGAACCAACAGCGCCAGATCCGCATGCAGCTTTCGATGGTCTTGCAGGCAGTGGTAAGCCAACAGCTCGTACCTGCGCTCGATGGCACCGAAGTTCCTGCTTTCGAGGTCATGCGCGTGAATCCTGCGATCCGCAATCTTATCCGTGAAGAGAAGACCCATCAGATCGATAGCGTTATCGCAGCTAATCGTTCGGCTGGCATGCGTACGATGGATCAGAGCTTGTTCGATCTGGTGAAAGAGGGAACGATCGCGAAAGACATCGCGCTCAAATACAGCATTCACCAAGAAGCGCTCGAAAAGCGCTTTGCTGCAGAAGGCATCTAGGCCTTGTCGATTCTGCTCATATAGTGAAAAAGGGCGTGCAAAATGCGCGCCCTTAGTTTTTTTCAGGGTGAATATCTCAAAGAGAACGCTAAATGCGTCTGCGCGCTTAGCGGAACATCGCGATAGCGTCAGCAACCTGCTTGTAGGCATCCCCTACGGCAGGTAAGAGCTCTTTGGCCTGTGCAGCATCGCTGGCGCGCAATGCCTCGGTAACTTCGCTTGCGCGGTCGGAAAGATCGATGAATCCCATGTCGCGTGCCGTTCCTTTAAGGGTGTGTGCAGCGCGGAAGGCTTCATCCCAGTTTTCTGCTGCCATGTTATCGATAAGGGTCGCATAACTTGCGTCGTCAGCGAACATTGTGACGAACTTAGCGATGCGCTCATTGGTGCGCAAGCGCCCGATAACGCCGGCGTAATCGCCCCCTGCGATTTGATAGAGCGTTTCTACGACTTCACTTGGTACTTGATTGGCCATGGTTATCTCGATTCTTCTGGCGTTACGTTATGGATGTAGATGGGTGTATGGCTATTCGGCAACTCGAAAGGTGCATCAAGCCAGGTGGTGTCTCCGTTATTCTGCATAATCTTGCCGATGACCCCTACCAGGATCGGTTCTTCTTCTTGTGACCAGACCGTTTTAGTGATGATGATGCAATCATACGCTTCACCATTGCTGGTTACGGTGCAATCAAGCCTGACAAGAGGATCTTGAGGCGTTGTTTCGGTGATAGCTTTGCTGAGCAGCTCGACCAGATCATGGCTGATCAGATTTGCAAGCGCTTCGGTATGCAGAGGGTCTTTGATCTGAGCTGGAGTGCCAAGGCGTTTTGCGGCCCAGACGGGGATATGAAGCAAGTCGAGCGATTTGTTGTAGTCGAATTGCAGCTGACGCGATATCTCCGTAAGGAAGTGATTCTTCTCGCGTTCGTTCTCCAGCTGATCGAGTGCATATTCGGTCACGTCGAGCGTCTCGGCATCTTGGATAGCTGGTGCGATCGATTTGAGATCTTCGTAACTATTGAAAGCTCTGTTCGGTTGTGCGAGGCCTTGGCGAATAGCATCTTGAGCTTCCACCAAGCACTCTAGAAGAAGTGGATTGAATGCGCCGCATTCTCCATTGAGGATCATCTGAATGGCTTTTTCGTGACTGAATGCTGGCTTGTAGACGCGCTCTGAGGTGAGGGCATCATAGACATCGGCCAAGGAGACGATCTGAGCAGAAAGAGGGATCTCGTCGCCTTTAAGCCCATCGGGATATCCACGTCCATCATAGCGCTCATGATGCCAGCGCGTGATCTCGCGCGAGACCTTAACGAGTGGCTCATCTTGAAATCCAAGATCGGAAAGCATTTGGTAGCCGATGACCGTGTGCTGTTTCATGGCCTCGAATTCTTCGTCGGTCAGCTTTCCTGGCTTGTTCAAGACCTCTTCGGGGATGGAGATCTTGCCGATATCGTGGAGTGCTGATGCTTTCACGATGAGATCACGCTCAGCATAAGGAAGGCAGTATTTGTCATCCTTCTTGCTTATCTGATTCAACAGTATCTCGGTGAGCGTGCCGATGTTCATGACATGCATACCACTCTCGCCATTGCGGAATTCAACGATGTGTCTCAAGATCGTAATCATCAAGCTGCCATTGCGCTCTTTTTCGAAGATCTCATTGGCGACCATATTCGTAAGCTTGCGCTGTTTAGCGTAGAGCTTGATGGTGTTGCTCACCCTTCGGATGACAATGAGCTCATCGAAAGGTCGATTGATGAAATCGGTAACGCCAAGACTGTAGGCGCGCTCGACGAATTCAGGGGAACTCTCGGTCGAGATGGAGACTACGGGAAGGAACTGGATCCAACGATTTTCATTCATGGCTTCTAGGACGCCAAAACCATCGACCTTCGGCATGACCATATCCAAGACAACGATCGATATTTCGGAGGCATGTTGCTGCAAGATGGCGATAGCCTGTTCACCATCTTCTGCTTCGATGATGTTGTAGGTATCCGCAAGGATATCGGAAAGCAGCATTCGATTCATCGCTGAGTCATCAACGATGAGAATGGTTTCTCTATTTTCATCATGTGTTGCTATGATGCGTCCTTTGGTCGAAATCGTTGCCCAAATAAGCACATTATAAGGGGTAATCAGCTCCATTTGTATACTGCGAAGAAAAAACCTTAGCCGCATGAGCGGGCACCGTGCAAAGCCTCTAAACTCACCGTTTCCGTATGCTCAGTGGTGCGTGAATTTAAAATCGGAGATAATGAACCAGCAAACATAAGCAGTAGCTCAAAAGGATGGTTCCATGGCTGAATACATAGAAGGAAAACGCGCGGTACTCGAAGCGTTCAAGACCAACGTTCCCGCAACGTGTCTCTATGTTGCTGAAGGCAGTCATGGCGATAAAAACGTAAGCGAGCTGGTGAAACGCGCGCACAAGATGGGGCTTTCGGTCAAGCAAGTCAAGCGCGATCAGCTCGATAAACGCTCTGAGCGCGGTTCGCATCAGGGTGTGATGCTCGAGACGAAGCCGTTCGAGTACTGTTCTGCACAGGCGCTCATCGATGGCGCGCTTGCGCATGCGGAGCAAAACAACGGCAATGCGCTCATCGTGGTGCTCGATCACATCACAGATGCGGGCAATCTTGGGGCCATCGCGCGTTCTGCTGAAGTGGTTGGTGCGAGTGGTGTGGTGATCCCCAACAAACGAAGCGCCCATGTGAATGCCGCAACGTACAAGAGCTCGGCAGGAGCGATCGCTCATCTTCCGATCGCGCAGGTGGCCAATATCGCCCAGTTCATCGATCGCTTGAAGAAGAGCGGATTTTGGGTTGCTGGCGCAAGCGAAAAGGCTCCGCAATGCATCTGGGATGCGCCGATGGCAGGCAAGCTCGCGCTCGTTATGGGCAACGAAGGAACGGGCCTTGCGCGTCTTACGCAAGAGCAGTGCGATTTCCTCGTGAGCCTTCCTCAGGCAGGCAACATCGCCTCGCTCAACGTTGCGCAGGCAGCTACCGCTTGCATGTACGAATGGATGCGCCAGGCACGCGTTCAATCGCAAAACTGATCGGTCCTTCGGAGCTTAAGGAGAAAAAGACGCTCTTCGATGGCTGATAAACGAACGAAAATACTCATCGTTGATGGTTATAACGTGTTGCGCAGTGGTTCGCGTTATCGTTCGATGCGTCATGCGCCCGACTACACGTTCGAGAAATACAACCAAGTGCGTGAAGCGCTCATCAGCGATGTCGCAGCGTTCGCGGGAAGCGAATACCGTTCGGTCACGGTAGTGTTCGATGGAGGCGACAATCCCGAATCGGCGGGGAAGACGCAGCGGATCGGCGTGGTGAAGGTGGTCTTCTCTCCCTATGGCTCGAGCGCGGACAAAGTGATCGAGAAGCTCGCTCATGATGCGCGTGAGAAGAACTTCGAGGTGCTCGTGGTCACGAGCGATGCGACGATCCAGGATACCGTGTTCGGCGGCATGGTCACGCGCATGAGTGCTAACGGATTCAGCAATGAGATCGACGACTTGCACGACGAAGCGAAGGTCGAAGGGCACGCGCGCACGAAGCGCAAGGCGACCGTGGCGGATCGCCTTGATCGTTCGGTCCTGGAAAAGCTCGAAGAGATGCGCGATCGGCTCTAGGCGACCACCTATGAGTGATTCGCCGCGTTAGGCGACACACTGCGACATTGCGAAGGGGTTTCGACCACCCCGCGCGACCGCTTGAACAGCTCGGTTTTTCTCGCGCGCTCGTTCCTACAGTGCTCTGCATAAGAAGTAAAGAAACTGCAAGAAGCAAAAACAGAGGGAGTCGAGCGACCCCCTCTGCAACAGATCACGTATGTTGAGCGGCTCTATCCCGCAAGCGCGTCAAGCGAGGTCGCGCCACAAACCGATCCATCGGCAATAGCAGCTTCGATCTGCTCATCGGTATACCCAAGATCCTTCATGACCTCGACCGTCGCGCTGCCGAGCATGCCCGTTGGCGTGTAATCAGGCACAGGCTGCGATTCGAACTGGATCGGAACTGTAGGGATGTTACGCTCGGACTCAGGGTATTTGATCTTTACCAGGTAATCGTTGTCCCAGACGTTTTGGTCTTCGTATACATCGAGCGGTGTCTGGCAAAGCTCGATAGGAATGCCGGCATTTTTGAAGAGCGTAAGCGCTTCGGTGCAGGTCATCTTAGCGAGCGCATCATCCATCACGCCCACCACTTCGGCGTTCAACCCCGCCTCGTTCATCTTCACGCAGTTGATGTACTTTGAATCATCAACGAGATCATCGCGCCCGATCAGCTTCATGATCTTGTTGTAATCGCGGTCATACTCAGGATCGCACATGGCAACGTACTTGCCATCACCGGTCATATACACATTGTTGAAGGGGCAGATGACCTCAAGACGGCTCTTCGGATACGGGTTGCCATACTGCGCCGAGATCATGCCTGTCATGAGCGTGAAAACGCCTGCGTGTTGGAGCGCGCACGTAACGTAATCGCCCTCGCCAGTGGTAGCGCGTCCGACGATGGCAGCACAGATGCCCGCAGCCAAGAACATGGAAGCCTGCAGGTCGCCATAGCCATTGGTGGGGATCATGGGAGAATCGCCCCTGTTGACCGTGGTACCGAACACGCCACCGCGTGCCATGTAGCAGGTCACGTCGAAACCAGGGTCGTCCTTTTCTGCACCACGTTTGCCATACCCAAGCCCATGACCCATGATCAACCGTGGATATTTAGCGTGCAGCGTCTCCCAATCAAGACCGAGCTTCTTCAAGGATTTGGTGCGCGTATTGGTGATGAAGACATCGGCGTTTGCCAAGAGCTTATCCATCACTTCCGCGCCCGTCTCGCTCTTCAGATTGAGCGAGATGAACCGCTTGTTCAGATTGACCATGTCGAATGCAAGATTCTCTTCATCTGACATGGGCATATTGAACACCGCGGCCTGCGTCACGCGACATGGATCGCCTTTTGCTGCTTCGACCTTGATCACCTCGGCGCCCCATTCTCCAAGGATGCGTCCGGTCGCAGGTGTGGCCATATAGGTTGTCAGATCGACAACCTTGATTCCCTCGAGTGGTTTCATCGTAATCCCCCTTCGTCCTCAGATCGCGACCCCCATCGCGCTGAGTACCTAAGAATGTCTCTCTTTCCAGTATAGTCACCTTGTATGTATGCCGGGATTACACCTTGTTTACGAAACCTTCCGAAGGGCGCAAGCGACTTTTGCTTCAGAGGGGGCTTGCGGTGTCCGCTCACGAATTGCCGCTATACAAGCGTGCGTTCTTCTCCTACAATACAAAGGCTGTTTTTATTACACATGCGTGGTGGACTTGCGCTTGCTAGTGGCCCAATAGGTTGCGAGGGCAGGGAAGAAGCCAGGCAGAGGATCAACGAATGGAGAAACATGGCAAAGATCAATCTTAAAGCCCTGCTCGATGCAGGCATGCACTTCGGTCATCAGACCCGTCGCTGGAACCCCAAGATGAAGCCCTACATCTTCGGCAGCCGTGGCGACATCTATATCATCGACCTCAAGCAATCGCTCTACGGCCTGGATGCTGCTTATAGTGAAGTCAAGCGCATCGCTGAGAAGGGCGGTACCATCCTCTTCGTCGGCACGAAGAAGCAGGCTCAGGAATCCATCGCTGAAGCGGCAAATCGTTGCGGTATGCCGTATGTCAACTCTCGTTGGCTCGGTGGCATGCTCACCAACTTCGTCACCATCCGCTCACGTGTTCAGCGCATGGAAGAGCTCGAAGCTATGGAGGCTGATGGTCGCATGGAGCAGCTCCCCAAGAAGGAGCAGATCCTGCTGAAGAAGGAGCTCGCTAAGCTCCAGACCAACCTCAACGGCATTCGCAACATGAAGCGCATCCCCGATGCGATCTTCGTGGTCGATACCAACCGCGAGCAGATCGCCATCCACGAGGCTCGTCGTCTGAGCATCCCTATCATCGGCACGCTCGATACCAACTGCGATCCCGATGATGTGGACTTCGGTATCCCCGCTAACGATGACGCGATCCGTTCTGTTCGCCTGCTGTGCGATTTCATCGCTGATGCGGTCATCGCTGGTACGGGTGCAGAGGTCACGGTCGAGGAAATGGCAGCGCCTTCCGAGGCTGCAGCTGTTGCAGAAGAGCCGATCGCTCCTAACGAGGAACTTCACGAAAACGCAGAGGAAATGCCTCGCTAATCGTCTACGATCCAACGTTTGTCCGGGGCAGGTTTAAGTTTCTTAGCCTGCCCTTTTTAAAAGAAAGGAAATAGCTATGGCACAAGTTAGCGCCGCTATGGTAAAAGAACTCCGCGAAATGACCGGTGCAGGCATGATGGAATGCAAGAAGGCACTCGTCGAAGCTGATGGCGACATGGATAAGGCAGTCGACGTTCTGCGTACGGCAGGTCTTGCTTCGGTTGCTAAGAAGGCTGGTCGCGCTACGAACGAAGGCGCAGTGGTTGCGCTCGTTTCCGACGATGCACATGCAGGTGCACTCGTTGAGCTTAACTGCGAGACCGACTTCGTCGGTATGAACGAGAAGTTCCGTGCATATGCGGAAAAGATCGCGAAGGCTGTTCTCGAGAACGCTCCAGCCGATCTTGATGCGCTGCGCGCAAGCGAGATCGAGGGCGAGACCGTAGAGGCAGTTGTCACCGATGCGATCCACACGCTTGGCGAGAACATCCAGCTTGCCCGTTTCGCCTATTCGCTTCAGCCTGAAGGCGCTGTTGCTAGCTACGTTCATGGCGTTGGCAAGATCGGCGTGCTCGTTGACTTCAAGCTCGGCGATGCAAGCTTCGCAACCAGCGATGCGTTCAAGACCTATGGTCGCGATATCGCAATGCAGGTCGCAGCAGCTTCTCCGGTCGCAGCAACTCGCGAAGCGGTCGATCCGGCCGTCGTTGCTCACGAGATGGAGATCTACAAGGCACAGGCTGCTGAGTCCGGCAAGCCCGAGAACATCCAGGAGAAGATCGCTACCGGTCGTCTTGAGAAGTTCTACAAGGAAAACGTTCTGACCGAGCAGGCTTACGTGAAGGACCCCGATAAGTCCGTTGCTGACTACACCGCAGAAGTGGCTAAGGAGCTCGGCACCACTATCGAGATCGTTGACTTCACCCGTTTCGTTCTCGGCGAATAATCGCGCCACATACTCATTCGAACCCTTCGTTCGCACCCGCAATGCTGGGCGAGCGGAGGGTTCTTTGTCATAATAAGACTGTCCGCAATCAAGATTGGAAAGCTACGATGGCAGAAGAAATAATCGTCACTCACGGTTGCACTCATCTTTCCGGCACTGTTCGCGTGAGCGGTGCGAAGAACTCTGCTTTGAAGCTCATTGCGGCAGCGCTTTTGGGGCAGGGGAAATCTGTCCTGCATAACGTTCCTAATATTTCCGATATCGACATCATGATCGAGGTTCTCGAAAGCCTCGGTGCTAGCGTTGAGCGTACCGGCCATACGATCGCGATCGATACTGCGAACGCAACTGGCTTTGAAACTCCCTATGAGCTGGTCTCGAAAATGCGTGCGAGCATTTCTATCTTAGGTCCGCTCATTGGGCGTTTTGGCAAGGCGCGCGTCGCAATGCCCGGCGGCTGCAAGATCGGTGCGCGCAAGATCGACATGCATCTTTCCGTGCTCGAAGCACTGGGTGTGAATTTCGTGAACGATCATGGTTACCTTTATGCCTCGAGCCCTAATGGGCTTCATGCAGCGAAGGTGTTCCTCGATTTTCCCAGCGTGGGTGCTACGGAAAACATGCTTATGGCTTCTGTCGCTACTAAAGGCACGACCGTTATCGATAACGCCGCGCGCGAACCCGAGATCGTTGATCTTGCGAATATGCTCAATGAAATGGGCGCATGCGTGCAGGGAGCGGGTACTTCCACGATCGTCGTGCATGGGGTCGCGCTCAGCGATATGCATCCCTGCGAGCATTGGGTCGTGGGCGATCGCATTGAAGCGGGTACCTATCTCACTGCAGGCGCTCTTTTAGGCGGCCCGATCACGGTCGAAGGCATCGATCCAGAATTCCTGCGCACGGTCCTTATGAAGTTCGAAGAGATGGGCGCAAACATTTTAACCACCGAAGATTCGATCACGGTCTCGCGTACGGAACCGCTCCGTCCGACCGACATCCAAACTTTGCCTCACCCTGGGTTTCCCACCGACATGCAAGCGCAATTCTCGGTGCTGGCTGCGTTCGCTGATGGCTGTTCGGTGGTTTCTGAGAACATTTTCGAGAACCGCTTCATGTTCGCTGCCGAGCTCAATCGTATGGGCTCGGATATTCGCCTTGATGGACATCATGCGCTCATCCATGGCGTTTCGGGTTTGCAAGGTGCACCCGTTTCTTCGCCTGACTTGCGCGGTGGTGCAGCGCTCGTGATCGCTGGTCTTGCGGCAGAAGGCGAAACGCGCATCTACGATATCCACCATATCGATCGTGGATACGAAGACTACGTGGGTAAATTGCGCTCGCTGGGCGCTCATATCGAGCGCGTCGTCGTGTAGCAGAGCTATAATGAAACCGCGCCTGCGCGCACCAAAAGGTAAATCAAAGAAGCGTCGCAAGCAATACTGTCGCGCGGCGTATGATGAGGAGTCTATGCCAACCAAACGCAGTTCATCTCGATCTTCGCGCTCAGCAAGAAAGGCCGGGAAGCACTGGTCTTCTTCAGTGATCGGAAATCATGCTACTCCTCAGCATTCATCGCGCAAGCCTCATCTGCGCAATAAGGCTACGGGTTCAGCAACGCGCCGCCAAGCACGCAGCTCTGCTTCTTCAACAAGACGACGAAACACCTCGTTTTCCAAACAGACTGCCGAGATCAACCAGATGCAGGTCGAAACACGCTCGGTCGATCAGCGTACTACGCAGCACAGGGCGAGCAGATCGCGCGCGGAAGAGTTCATGAAGCGCCGCCGTCGCAACAATATCATCATTGCACTCGTAGCTATTTGCGTGGTCGCGTTCCTTATCTTCAATATCGCTTCCTGTGCTTTCAAGTCGTTCGCCTCCGCCACCATGGCACTCAATAACGAGGACGTGAAAAAAGAGCTCGTCGTTGCTAAGGAGAACGAGCCCTATTATATTTTGCTCGCGGGGCTTTCTAACTACGACCAATCAAGCGAGGCGGCAAGCTATCTTGCGGTGCTGCGCATCGATGAGCAGAATAAGAGTTTCTCGCTCATGAACATTCCTAGCAACATCATGTGTACCTACGATCAGGGTACCCAGGATCTCTTGCGCAATGCTCCGCGTTATGGCGGAGAGGCCGAACTGGTGCGCAAGGCAAAGGAGCAAACCGGTATCGATTTTGCGCACTATCTGCGCATTACTGAAGAGGGGCTCAAAACGCTCGTCGATGATATCGGGGGCGTTCAAGTGAACGTCGAGTATCGTCTTGACGATCCGCGTGTCGGTCATGTGGTCATTCCGCCAGGGGAGCAGACCCTTAACGGGGAGCAGGCCGTGGCGTTCGTGAGCGCAACCAACTACCAAGGTGGTCGCACGCAGCGAACGGCCAACCAGATGGAATTCTTCTTCGATCTTATCAATAAGATGACCTCGTCAGAGGGTATTGGCTGGATCAACGATTCAGACGTAATCTCCAATGCGATCAAGACTGACCTGTCCTATGACACGCTCTCTGCGCTTGCAGCTATGTATGGGCAAGGGGCTTCGTTCTATACCGCGCTGATGCCGGGCTCTCAATATACGGTGAACAATGTGGTCTGTTTCAGCCCCAACAGCAAAGCGTGGGAGCAGATGCGCGGGCGTTTCATGAATGGCGAAGATGTCAATACGAGCATCGACACGTCGGGCATCGATAAGAGCAAGCTTTCGATCGTGGTGTACAACGGCACGGGCAGTGATGGCTTCGCAGCGCAAGCGGCGCAGATCCTTCAGTCGAAGGGCTACACCGTTCAGGAGACGGGCAATGCGGATTCTGCGGTCTACACTGAAACGCTCGTGATCTATAAGGACACAGAAGACGAAGCGGCCGCTGAGGCGATCGTTGCCGATCTCGGGGTCGGTCGTGCGGTGTATGCGAGCGTCTACTATAACCTCAAGACCGATATCCAGGTCGTGGTGGGAAGCGATTGGAAGCCGGTCAGGTAGTGTTCGATCCGATCGAATACCTCACTTCGCCACGCTGGCAAACTATGAGCTTGGGACTCGAGCGCACGCATGCGCTTTTGGCTGGACTCGGCGATCCTCAGAAGCAGCTTCGTTTCATTCATGTGGCAGGAACGAACGGCAAAGGATCGACGTGCGCGTTTCTCGCTTCAGTGCTCGAGCAGGCGGGGTATCGGGTCGGGCTTTTCACGAGCCCGGCAGTCTATTCGTTCGAAGAGCGCGTTCGTGTGAATGGGCAGCCTATCGCCTATGAGGAGCTCGCGAGCGTGACCGAAGCGGTGAAGCAGGTTGCGGAAACGCTCGAAGAGCACCCTACTGAATTCGAGCTCTTAACGGGTGTTGCATTCACTCATTTCGCACGTTCGCACTGTGATGTGGTGGTCGTGGAGGTTGGTATGGGCGGTCGCCTCGATTCGACCAATGTTATCGAGGCCCCCGAAGTAGCGGTCATCACGCCAGTCTCATTCGACCATTGCGCGTTCTTAGGGGACACGCTTGCGAAGATAGCAGGCGAAAAAGCAGGCATCATCAAGCCGGGCGTACCTGTTGTCTGTGCGCCGCAAGCACCTGAAGCCGAAGCGGTCATTCACCAGGTTGCACACGAGCGCGCATGCCCGTTCGTGCAGGTCGATCTTTCTCAGGAACAGGGGAGCGAGGAGTGTTTCTCCTATCGGGAGCGGCACGATCTTGCGCTTGGAATGCGCGGCGTGTTCCAGCTGGAGAACGCCGCAATTGCCCTCGATGCGCTCGATGTGCTCAAGCAGTGCGGGTGGACGATTCCTGAAGAAGCGATTCGCGAAGGTTTGTGCCTAGCGCATTGGCCAGGGCGCTTCGAGGCGGTAAGCGCAGAGCCGCTCATCATCTTCGATGGAGGGCATAACCTTTCTGGCATCAGCGCACTCGCTGCATCGCTCGAGCGCGCCTATCCGCAGCACTATCGCATAATCATCTCAGGTGTGCTTGCCGATAAGGACTATCAGGACATGGCAGAAGTGCTGGTTGATATGGCTGATGAGATCATTGCGCTCACTCCTGATAATGCGCGGGCACTTGCTGCGAAGGACTATGTTGAAGCCTTGCGTCAGGCGCATGCGCCCAGGCGTGCGCATATCATGGTGGAGGCGCCGGGCATCTCAGCGGGTGTGGCAGAGGCGCTCAAACGCTATGAAGGAGCTCGCCGTGCGCAGGTAGCGCCGCTTATCTGCGTGTGTGGGAGCTTGTATCTTCTCGGAAGTGTTATGGAAGTTTTGCGGCAGGATGGCGTGGTTTTGTAGCGCGCTGGTAATTCAGGTATACTTTCAACCGTTGCACTTCGTGCACGTGATGAATATCTCGAATGGGCTTGGGCGGCGCCAAGTTCCGAACCTGGTCAGGTCCGGGAGGAAGCAGCCATAAGGGACCGCTGACGAGCGCCCTTGCCTATTCGGGATATTCGTGTATTCGGGCACGATGCAAAGAATATGTAAAGGAACCATCAACCAAACGTAAAGGATGATCTGTTGGATATCATCAATTTCTTCGTAGGGCTTCTCAAGGATCCCCGGGCGTTCATTGCGGGGTGGATCATAACGTTGGGCCCTGTCTGGGTCTATACACCTTTGTTCCTCATCGTCTTCGTGGAAACAGGCTTGGTCTTCTTTCCTTTCTTGCCGGGCGATTCATTGCTCTTCGCTGCGGGTGTCTTTTCTGCAGACGGGGGAGGGCTCAACATCGCCGCAACGCTCATCGTCTTTTACGCGGCAGCTATTTTAGGTAACACCTCGAACTATTGGATCGCACGTTTCTTTGGTGCGCGCATCATCGATTCTGGCAGGGTGAAGGCGCTCACTAAAGAACGCATGGACAAGCTCGACTACTTCTTCCAGAAATATGGTGGGCTCACGATCGTCATCACGCGTTTCATGCCGTTTTTCCGCACCTTCGCGCCCTTCATCGCGGGCATGGGCCATATGAACTTCTCGAAGTTCACGCTCTTCAACACCATCGGTGGCGTTGCTTGGGTGAGCTTGTTCGTGCTTGTGGGATACTTCTTTGGTGGTGTACCCTTTGTTCAAGAACACTTCGAGGTCATCGTATTGGGCATCGTTGCCGTTTCGGTGGCTCCCGCTTTCATCGCCGCGATCAAGACCGCGCTGTCTTCGCGCAAAGCAAAGAAAGAGAAAGCCTAGGTGGTTTCATGGCAGAAGCACTGTATCGGAAATATCGTCCGAGCACCTTTGAAGATGTGGTCGGACAGGAGCATATCGAACGAACGCTCAAGAATGCGCTCGAGCAGGAAAAGGTATCACACGCCTATCTCTTCTGCGGACCACGCGGTACGGGCAAGACCACCATGGCGCGTATCTTGGCAAAGGCGCTGCTTTGCGAGAAAGCTCCTACGATCGATCCGGATGGCACCTGTGAAGGGTGCTTAGCGATCGCGGCGGGTACTCACCCCGATGTCTACGAGCTCGACGCGGCGAGCCGTACAGGCGTGGAGAATGTGCGCGAAGAGATCATCAATCGCGTGCATTATGCGCCTACGCATGGCTCCTATAAGATCTACATCATCGACGAAGTCCACATGCTCTCAACGGCAGCGTTCAATGCGCTTCTGAAGACGCTCGAAGAACCGCCGAGCCATGTGGTGTTCATCCTTTGTACTACCGACCCGCAAAAGGTGCCCGATACCATCCATTCGCGCTGTCAGCGTTTCGACTTCCATCGTTTGAGCGTCGATGAGATCACTGCGCGTCTTGGTGCAGTATGCGTCCAAGAAGGGGTGGAGTTCGAGCCTGAAGCGCTCGAGCTCATTTCGCATCAAGCTGAAGGTGGTATGCGTAACGCGCTTACATCGCTCGAGCAGCTCGCGGCTTTTGGCGAAGGCCACGTTACGCTCGATGGCGCGCACCGTATCCTTGGGTCGCTCGACAACGAAGGCCTTACCGAGATCGTTCAGGCGCTCGGCAAACACGATGCTGGTGCTTGCTTCACCTGGGTTTCCCACTATGTGGAAACGGGTGCAGATATCGCGCAGTTCGTTCAAGAGCTTGCCGAACATATGCGCAATCTCTACCTCATGAGCCTGACCGATGCCGATGTGGAGATCTCCGCGAGCACTTCTGCGCGTGAAGTCATGGAATCCGAGCTTGAACTGTTCGGCACCGAACGACTGAGTCGTGCACTTTCGGTATTGGGCGATCTTATGAAAGAGCTGCGCGCCACCACGAATTCGCGTCTCGCGTTCGAGATCGCGCTCACGCGTCTGTTGCGCCCCGAGTCTGATCTTACGTTAGAGTCGCTTTCCGAGCGCATCGAAGAGCTTGAGATGAAGCTGCTCTCAACGCCTTCGCTTGCTTATGCGCAGGGTACACCAGCAGCACCTGTCGCTGCTGGCGCGATGCAGACGCCGGCTCCTGTGCAGAGCATGCAGCAACCCTACACCCCGGTCCAAACGCCTACGCCCTCTGCGCCTGTTCCGCGACCGGCTCCTGCACCTCAGCCCATGCCCACGCCGCGGCCCGCACCTGCACCGCAACCGGTTCCTTCGCCGCAGCCCACCCCTGCGCCGCAACCGATGCCAGCCCAGACTCAAGCTCAGGCAGCAACGAGCTCGCCGGCAGCGAGCGTGCCTCCTGCTTCCGTCGACCTTACGAATGCGGCGGCTCTTCAGCGCATGTGGCATTCGGTCACCTCAGCACTTCGAAAGTCGAATCCTGCGCGTGGCGTTCTGTTCATGGGTGCGAAGATCGAGGCCGATCCTCAAAACCAGGGTGTGAAGATCGTCTTCTCGCCCGATTCGAGCTTTGCCTATGCTGCAGCTCAGAAAAAAGAGGTGAAGGACGTTCTTGCGCAAAGCTTCATCGAGGTAACGGGCGGCTCGGTGCCGTTCCAGCTGCTCATGGCGCAAGGAGGATCGAGTTCTTCTGTTGGTTCGAACTATCAAGGTGCTGTGAACCAGACTGCCTCTACACCCGCAGCTTATGCGCCGCAAGCGCCTCAGCCTCAAGCTGCTGAGGTCTCTCAAACAGCCCCGCAGGTGCCTCAGAGTGCTCCAGCGCCAGTGCCAACTTCGGCACCAGCATCGGCAGCGACATCAGCTTCGGTGTCACCTTCAGCGTCGGCATCGACACCGGCGCCAGTATCAGCACCCGCTTCGGGCGCTCAACCTGCCGCTGCTCAGCAACCACCTGCCTTCCAAGCTGAACCGGCGGTTTCAGGAATGATGGGGCGCTACGAAGATGAGTCACCGTTCGTGGACAGTGATGCTGATTTTGCACCTGTCGCTCCTCAAGCAGCTCCCGCGCAGCAGCCTCCGCAGACCGCTCAACCGGTTCAAGCGTCTCAACCCGTTCAGCTCTCGCAGCAGCCAGCGACCGCTCCAGAGCCTCGATCCCAGTCGGCAGCGTTCCCACAGGGGTCGCAGCCGAATGAGGGCGCGCCCGTTGCGCCAACGCTGAGCGAAACGCACCAGGAAGCGGGTCAAAGCGCTCAAGCTGTTCAGCCTGAGCAACCTCGTTCAGAGCCTCAAGCAAGCGAAGGGCTTTCAGAGGCTGACCAAACCAGACAGATCCTTACTGCGGCATTCGGTGAGGATTTGCGAATAACCACGGAAAATTGATAACGTATAATCGAGCAAAACAAGAAACGAGACGAGGAGTTCAACTCTATGGATATGAAACAGATGATGCGTCAAGCTCAGAAGATGCAGAAAGAGCTCAACAAGGCGCAGGAAGAAATCGCCACGATGAGCTTCGAGGCAACTGCAGGCGGTGGCATGGTCACGGCTGTTGCATCGGGCGACATGGCAATCACTTCGCTTACCATCGATCCGGATGCGGTCGATCCTGAAGATGTTGAAATGCTGCAAGACATGGTCGTGGCTGCGGTGAATGAAGCGTTGCGCGGTGTTTCTGAGCTCAGCAATCAGCGTATGAGTGCGGTCACGGGTGGCATGAACATTCCAGGACTCATGTAGCAACTCGTGTACGCTGCTTCTGCAATACAAAATCTACTCGATGAACTCGAGCGCCTTCCCGGCATCGGTCCGAAATCGGCTCAGCGTATCGCTTACTGGATCTTGAACAATCCCAAAGCCGACGCGATGCGGCTTGCCGACGCGATCAAGGAAGTAAAGGATACGGTGCATTTCTGCTCCCAGTGTTTCAACTATGCCCAAGGTGATCTTTGCGAGATCTGTGCATCACCCAAACGCGATGCTACCTGTATCTGTGTGGTCTCTGAGCCGCGCGATATTCCGCCCATCGAGCGCACGGGGACGTTTTCTGGGCACTATCATGTGCTGGGGGGAGCGCTTTCGCCGCTAGAGGGAATTGGTCCCGATGAGCTTCACGTGGCCGAGCTCATGGCACGCCTTTCAAATCCTGACATTACCGAAGTCATCCTGGCAACCAATCCCAATGTTGAAGGCGAAACAACGGCGAGCTACCTTGCGCGCCTCATCAAGCCGACCGGCGTTACGGTCAGTCGTCTTGCGAGCGGGCTGCCAGTAGGGGGCGACCTCGAATTCGCCGACGAAGTAACACTCGGCCGTGCCATCGAATCACGCAGGATCTTGTGATCTCTCCAAAACGCGGGCCATTCGCTTCAAAGACTCCATTTAGGGAATGCATTTTCGCGCGTCTTTTCATATTTTTTCATCTAGCATCGAAGCGTAGAGTTTTTGATGCAAAGCTTTTTATAGGTTTTTGACCACGATCTCTTCTGCTAGTCTCTGCCGTTAAGATTTTGAACTCCCTATCGTATTTTCTCTTCCTTAGAAAGTCGGCACGTGGAGGGTGCGCACTAATAAAGTCTATGTCCTCCATAAAGGTATAGTGAATATAGGATAGGAGAATCTGGGTCTTCATCAACTTTACGCCGTTGCTATGGGATATCCGCTTATGAGGACTCAGTGTGTGAAGTATAATGAACGATACATTTTGTAATATGTACGAGGTCAGGGGGGGGGTTGGAAACGGCGTACAATCCCAAGGCAAAGTATTATGGATACGTGCATCCTGTAGGGCAGAACTGATACAGCGTAGGGTTTGTTACCGCAGCAGATGGTCTATCGTCCTAGCGACTCAGGTATACTGGCTGGCAGGCAGGCATCTACTGTGCTATTGAGGGTTTTTAAAATGAAAATCGATAAGGGTCGAGTTGCTCTGATCGAGCTTTTTGAGATTATGCACAGCATAATGCATCGACTATCGTGAGAACCGTACGTATTGGCGACTAGCAGGCAACCGCTGCAGGAATCGATGAAGTCAAAAAAGAGACGCGCAAGCTTCTTTGGATGTGCTACAAGGTCGATGGTAAAACATGCTTGATAAAGCGTGCAGCTATATCGAGTTGTGTTACTAGTCGTTGTTAATGTTGATTGCCGAGGAGACGAAAAATATATGGAAAAGGCGCTAAAAGTTCAGCGCGGGAAGGAGCAATTAGTTTCCGCGAGCGAAATTCAAAATGAGTTTTATGGCAACAGCCCGCGGAATGTTAGCTTCATCTGTCCTTTGTGCAGGCAACCCCTTTTCCCTGCTGCGATGTCGCCAAAAAGCAAGAAATCTCCCCATTTTAGGCACGAGCGTAATAACAAGAGAGCTCATGATTGCGAACTTTACGCAATCAACCATGGCTACTTCACCACATATCAACGTATGCCCATGCCGATGTTTATAAGAAAATCACGTTCTGAAGAAGGAATCTTTATTGTTGAAGGTGGATTCAGGAGACTTGATCGGCAAGTTCTTTGCACGCTTGAGCGCGAGGAGGCTAAAGTCAAGATTGGTCAGAAGAGCTATAACGTAAACAGGCAGCGTTTCGGAGCAGGTTTGACGAAGCTTCCGTTCGAAGATCTCTCTCTAAATTGTAGTTCTTCGATCGAGCTTATCAGCGCATCCTATGATCTAGGTTCAACATGGGGCTACCCAGAGGATGCGCGTCATGCAATGGTTTTTATGAGGGATAGCGACACAGAACAAGGGAAGCGGCTGAAAACTGGAGACACTATACCGTTCGAAACAAACCTGTTCTTGTTAGCTCCCGAAAGAGAAGGGGAATGTATTCGTTCATCTTTTACGGATGCACGTAAGGTTGGCGCGGTGGGAAAACGAGCCACAATGCTCAATCTTGCGGTATTTGAAATCCGATTTAGTAAAGAGGATGCTCGATGGACACGAGGAAAACATTATCTTGAGGCATGCGGCTTCGGAGTCGATGATTCTGGAGACACGCCAGAGCTGCTATGGCCGCCTTCCTTAATAAGTGGCGGAGAACTTCTTCCTCTGTTTGAGTGCTCACGCTGCATCTTCGCAGCCGATATGAGCTCCTCTATCGATAACTCCTTGTATGTCCATACCAATACCGATACCTCTGATCGAATCAGAACTGTTCCTTTAAGAAAGGCAGATGGAGGGAATAGCGGATTTGCAATCCTTAAGAACACCGAGAAATTGAGTTTTGTGACAACCCGCAACTGGGTGTTTTCTTCTGCGGTCCTTCTGCATCCAAGCGATTTGGTGATAGATGATTGGCTGCATATGCTCAATTTCGAACCTCAAATCTATTTGGATAAAGGATGCTGGGTTCTTAAACTGCCGTACCCGTGCGAAATCGCTAGCCATCGAAAGGGCGAGAGTGTTCATATAATCAAGATAACGAAAGACCAGAATTCCTATTCGTTTGACGATGGTTGCCTGAACGTTCTCAAAGTAAGAAAAAAGCTGGAAGCTTCTCTAGATTATCTGATCGTTTTTGAAAAGATGTTCGACTCAAAGCAGCCTTTGAAAACGACCGCCATTGAAGAGGTAATACCGCCTGGCATGCCTGATGGCGTTGCTTTTGCCATAGCAAGGCAGAATGGAAAAATGATACGGCAACGCAGCGCAGATAGGCAGCGTGCGCTACGTAGAAAGACAGGTAGATAGGCATGAACGATTCTGAAAACGAACGCTATTCAGTGTGTATAGTCCATGCAGACCATCATGGTCAAAAAACTTATTACAAATATTTTCGCGTTGCGGATTTCATACCGCAGGAAAGCTCTGACGAGCTGATTCCTGCGCTAGTGCAGGAACATGCAACCTCTCTTGAAGAGGCGCAAGCCAATCCGGACTACCTCTACAATCCCTCTGCTGCTTACAATCACGAATCACGTGATTCCGACTTTTATCTTTTCCAGTGGAGAAGGGATCCTAATGACTTTGGCAAGCAGCTGACAAGGAGCTTCCACGATGATGTAAACCTCCTAGCATTTAAGGAACCAAAGGAAGTAATCCTTCTCGAAGACAAGCATGGCGAACAGGGGCTTAGGGAAGCGCTGTCTAAAGGAATTTCATTTGAGGGCAGGACAACAAGCGTATTCTACATAGTCTATGGCAATGAAGGCGGCCACCGTCCTGCTGTCAGGTGCGAACGACGGAACTTCTCTTTCTCTGATGGCAAAATTCGACTTCGCTATGCTATTTCCAATACAAAAGAGACTGTATTGTCGGCGCCGCGAGTATGGCTCAATGATTACGATATCATCGAGTCCCCTCACGCATTGACCTCCTACAGAAAGGTCTATGCAAAACTCGAAGAACCAGAAAATGATGGAAGCGTTCTTCTCAGGCCATTGGATTACTATGCCGCCGACTATGTGAAATGGTTTATCCGAGAGGAATCGATTCAAGTTTCCAGGTCCGATAGGCGTGCTATTTCACGAATTATCGATGCAGCTTTTCTGCGGCCCGATGCCCTCGAGGCTTATCTTGAAGCAGGAGCGCCTGAAGAAGAGGTCATAAGCCTGAGAAAAGCTATTTCTCACATTGTGATGGAAAAAGACGACCAAGATCGTGAACTCTTTCGCAAAGCGCTGCTTGAAGACGAGGAATTCCACCAGGAATGCGTTGAGCAGGTTATGCAGCTGAGTGATTCGATTCTAGAAGAGAGAAATCGCGAGCTCGAAACAGCTAAAGTCAATATTGAAAACGCACGATCCATTTTGGCAGGTCTAAATCAATCCATTGAAGCCTTAGACAGCAAAAAACAGTCGCTAGAGAACGATATAGAGAGCTTGACGTCGAGTTTGGAGCAAGTTCGAAGCGAACAGGAAGCAGTACTGGATGAAATTCAGTCGAACATTGCCTTTAAGCTAGGACTCAGAGCCGTTGCCTCTCAGCAAGTTGATTTGCATAACCCGGAGCTTTTGGTGACAGAGGGATACCCTTGTGATTTTGCGGAGACGGATTCCAGTTTCGAAGACGTTTTTGCTGAGAACCTAAAGAAGCGTGGTGTCACGAGTGTGATTGGCGATCCTTCTGGCGAGAGGAAAAAACTAGCTATCGGCGTAGCTGCCGCTCTTGCTGCTACAAAGTTCATTGCAATACCTCGAGCCGTGGCATGGCAGGTTGCCGATTCTCTTAGCGTTGCCGTTTCTGGCTGTAGCGCGAAAAAAGTAGTCGTTCCTGCCGATTTCAGGAATATTTGCTCTGTTTTGGAGGCGATTTCTGGAAACGAAGCTGTTGTGGTCATTGATGGTGTCATTGACGCAGCAAACGAAGGGGTGTTGTTTGCGCTGCTCTCTGAAGATGTGAAACCTGTAGTAATCTTGCCTTTTGTATCTCATGCTAGTGCCTCCTTGATTGCGAAGGAGGTCTGGGGTAGGGTGTATCTCCCTAACGCCGAAAGCTTATTAACCTACTCCCGTTCGATGAGGGGGGCTAAACTGCAAAAGATGACATCGGATTTTGAACTACCGAAGATAAGCGCCGATGACGCTCTTGAAGAGGCTAGGGATCTTAGCGAAGAGCTCGAGCGGCTTGATCTGACTGCAGAACATCATCTTCTGACAGCAGTTGTATTTCGCGCAATAGAGGATCTTACTGACGAAGAGCTCATTGAACGATACGTTGCACAACATCTTTTGATGTGTTCTCGCTGCGACAAATCAGCCTTTGAGGCAATAGCAGAATGGTCCGAGGGGGATTTGGGTTTAACCGAGCTATCAAAGAAACTAGGTGTCTATGAGTAGCGGCATTGATGCTCTTAACGTCATTGCGTCTGATATTGGGGTACGCCGATTTATTGGAGAAAGCGAGGAGTCTTTCTGTCGCAGGGTTTCTTACTCTGCCTCGCGATTCTGGCTGCAGGCCTTTTGCATGGATGATGGAGAATGCGGAAAAAAGGGCATAACGAAGCAGGCGATGAACCGCAGGCTTAAGAAGTGGGTTATGTCCCTTGATAGGATTTGCCCTGGCATCGATACATGGTTTGATTCAGATGGAAAGGGAATACGCGCCGTATACAACAGGCTGATTGACGTTGGAGATCTAACGTTAAACGGCTTCGAGGAATCGTATGTTGCAACGCCGCTAAGGATGATTAACCTTTCAGAAAGTCTTTCTTGTGTTTCAGGCTACTTTGACCCTACTGCCAAGCGGACTAAAGTTTGCGGTTATGACGCAGATTCGCTGGTTCTCTCTGGACTGCTTTTTCTTGTGCAGTCGGACAACGAACCCGTTATTCGCCCCACCTCCTGGTGGATTGAAGACCTAAAGTACATCGATTGGGAAAACGCAGCAGGTTTCGATTGTGTTAGGTTCGCTGATGTCCGCACTGCCCGCTGGAACATCAATCGCATGGATGTCTGGATTGAAGAACCGTTTTGGGTTAACGATATCACACTTGCTAGAGTTGATGGCAACGGTGGCAACTCCATTATTTTTGTCGCAACCAAGATGAAAGGACGAGTTCGCCTCTCTAGAATCACCTGGATTCAAGCGCAAGAGCTGTTTTTCTACCTTAGGCGAGAAAGTGGAAACAGGGCGATTTCTCGATATGACATGTTGGACGAATCTCATGCAAAAGCTGTTCTTCCGGTTGGCTTTATCCCGGGACATCTTAACCGAGTTCTAGATGCGATAGGGTGGCCCGTTGAAAACGCAGAGGATAGGTTTAGCAGAATTGTCAGAGTCGAAGTGCTGCCTCTTGTGGAAGAGTTGCTCTCTGCTACTTACATAGGATTCGAAAGGGCTTTAAATGACTGACAGCAAAGGCGTTGAGTCAATAAAAAGAGAACTGAAGAAAACCATTGTCGATTACGTTGAAACCGAATACTTCGGAAAGACGGCTTCGCTTAGAAAGAGATGCGATGACGAGCTCAGGTTTAGCAATACGCTTTTTCAAGAGCCGTATTTCGAGTCAACTCCGGCATATGAAATTGCGAACAATGGTCTCGCGTTATCCGACATACCTCAAGATGCCAAAGAGTTCTTGATATCCATGGCTACCGCTGGTCGCGGTGTTTTCATGTCTCCATACTCTCACCAGATTGACGCACTGGAGGCGTTTTGGCATGAGAAGGACGTTCTTGTTTCGACTGGCACTGGCTCCGGTAAAACGGAGTGCTTCATGTGGCCACTGGTGTCCAAAATGGCAGTCGAGGCTAAGGTGTCGGAGGACAGTTGGCGCACCCGAGCCGTGCGCGCTCTCGTGCTGTATCCGATGAATGCGCTGGTTTCAGACCAGCTTGGAAGGCTTAGAAAAATCCTTGGTGGCAACGCTGAGTCTTTTGGTGAAGTATGGTCAAAAAGAGGCCGTAGGCCTCAGTTTGGCATGTATACGGGAAGGACTCCTTATCCTGGCGATAAGCAGATCGAGAAGAGAGATACTAAATACGCCCAGACCATCGAAAGAGACCTTATTGACATCAGTGAGGCTGATAAAGCCAAGCTTGCTGATTATGGAGGATATCCAGCAAAGCACGATCTTTCGAACTTTGTTTCGCAGATAAAAATACATGAGAGCGGCTGGTCTCCTGATGATGCAGAGCTTCTTACGCGATTTGAAATGCAATCTCATGTACCGGACATTCTCGTTACGAACTACTCGATGCTCCAATACATGCTTATCAGATCCGTCGAGAACAGCATTTGGTCGGGTACATCTAAGTGGTTAAGCGAAAACCCTTCCGAAAAATTACTCGTCATCATCGATGAAGCCCATATGTATAAAGGCGCAGCTGGTGGAGAAGTTGCCTTGCTACTCAGGAGGCTCATGCACAAGATTGGCGTTGGACCTGAGAGGGTGCAGTTCATCCTGACGAGTGCTTCTATTCCTGAGGATGATAGTTCGACTGTGTCCTTCTATGGTGATATGACTGGGAAGAGTAGAGAGAGCCTAGAAATCGTTCGTGGTAAAACAGCAAATATCTTCGAGGGCGATGCGAAAGAGGTTGAAGCGTCTACAATCGTAGAGACTGATCTTGGGGTTCTGTTGTCTGGTGAGACAAATTTGGTGGACCAGCTGGATGCTTTTGCGGTCCAGGTTGGCATCGATGATCAATCGTTTGGCGATGAAAGTGAAGCTCGTTTCTGGATTGCTGATAAGCTACCAAGCCTTGCCCCTTTCCGACGTTTGAGTGAATCTATCAGAGGCGGCTGCAGTACGCTCGAGGAAATCGCCCAGGTGGTATTTCCTGGGCAGAAGGACTCTGTGGAAGCGACCGACATACTGTTGAACATTGCCGCTCTTGGGAAGAACGCAGATGGCAGTTCTCTTCTCCCGGTTAGAATGCATATGTTTATCAGGGGTGTACAGGAGCTGACAGCATGTTGCAATCCTGATTGCCCAGACTCGAAAGATGATGGGCTTCAGCTTGGCAGGGTTCGCGTCAACAAGCCTGTTGGCAGGTGTTCTTGCGGTGCAAAAACCTACGAGCTTCAATCAGACCGCAATTGCGGTGCAATTTTCTTAAAAGGTTACGCTTCGGTAACTGAGGGAGATTTCTATTTTTGGAATGAAAATCCTGATCCACTGAAAAAATTCTCCGAGGTTATCCTCTATGTTCTTAGTACCAACGAATCTGTAGAGGGACTCGAAATCGGTTGGCTCAACTCCCTCACTGGAAAAGTTCATCGAGATGATAGCCACGAAGACGATTCGGGATTTCTCCGCGTTGCATTTTGCATCCATGATGAAGACGATGCAGAAGACCACCATCCTTCGAAATGCCCCAAATGCAACGGAAGACTCGCTCTTGCTGGCTTTACGACCAGGGGTAATGAACCGTTCTATAACGTTGTGGCAAGACAATTCGAGCTTCAACAAGGCTCGAAAGATCCAAAGGAGTTAGAGGAAAACCCTAATGCTGGCAAGAAGGTCATCCTGTTCTCCGATAGCAGGCAGGGAGCAGCACGAATTGCCAAGGACCTTACCGACGCTTCAGACAAAAACCTTACTTCAAAAATTCTTGTCATCGCGGCTCATGAGCTTCAGGAATGGGCCGAAGATACTGGTGGCCGAGCAACATTGAGGAGACTCTATCCGGCCTTTCTTAAGGTTCTTCACGATAAAAAAGTCTCTGTGTTTTCAGGCGAGTCGAAGAAGGTGATAGAGGATCGCATCATCGACCTAAAAGAAGATTTTGATGATTATGAGTATAGCGCTGAGGACTCGGGTGCTCCACCCGAAGCCTATATGGAATATATGCTTTCTATCTTATGTGATCGCTATCACTCATTATCTGACTCCACTGTTGCTTGGCTAAAGCCAACTGCTAAAGCCTGGCGTGACACTAAAAGGATTCTCTCAAAGGCCAATGTCAAAATGAGCCAAGAGGAATTCGAGGCGATCTTCTACGCTTGGTCTAGCTATGCCCTCGTTAGGCTAACGGCGCTCGATCCAGATATCCCTCCCAAAGTGCGAATGCGGATTCTTTACACCGGCTCCCAATATGGCCTGCTACCAAGTGAGCCATTCAAGGGCCAGAAAAAAGGACGAGGCTCTTTGGTGGGTCTTCTTGAGTCTCGCTATTCAGCAGAGGAGATGAAAGCGATTACTGAGGCGCTAGTAAAGTTCTTGGATCGTCCATCGACCGGCAGTAGAGAGCATCATTTCATTAGCACGACCAAGGTGACTCTGTTCGTTGATCCAGATGCGGATTGGATGTCTTGCCCACGTTGTGGTCGCACCGCCCCATACAGCCTTTGGGGGTTATGCCCGCATTGTAAGCAGGGCGAGATGGTTTCAATGGACGGCGACTATGAGGGAGTTGCTTTTTGGCGAGACCCCTTGGTGAGAGCGATTGAGGGCGATGACGAGGTTCTTCGTACTCGAATCAACACAGAGGAGCACACGGCTCAGCTATCTCATAAAGATCAGGAAAGTGATACTTGGTCAACGACAGAAGAATATGAAATGCGCTTCCAAGATGTATTTGTCGGAGAGAACCGCGAGCCTGTTGACGTTTTAAGTTGTACGACCACGATGGAAGTTGGCATCGATATAGGATCGTTGACCGCTGTTGGTCTCAGGAATATTCCTCCTATGAGGGAAAACTATCAACAGAGGGCCGGTCGTGCTGGCAGGCGTAGTTCCTCGGTGTCCACGATTGTCACCTATGTGGACACACACCCTTTCGATAATATGTATTTCAATAACCCCTCGCGAATTGTGCGTGGAGAGTTACGTGAACCTGGCATCGACGTTGCTAACGAGAAGCTCGTAAGGAGGCATCTGGCAACGGTTTTTTTCACCCGTTTTGGCGAGGAGGAAGGCGTATCTGCCGAACGAATGCCCATCGATGAGTTCTTCGGCACTCATTTGGATAGGTTTAGGATGACGTTACATAGTTTCAATCTAAATCAGAAAGAACAAAGGACGCTTATCCCTGAAGGAATGGATGTTGACCTTGATTCAGTCAAGAGGACCATCGAAGAAGAAGTCGATGCCATCGAGTCAGAATACAAAGATCGCCCTGAAGCCTTCCTCAAAACAGGAGGAGAAGGATACAAAAGTTTGCTTGACTGTTTGTTAGAGGAGTCAGTTCTGCCCACCTACTCGTTCCCTCGAAACGTTGTTGGTTTTGAAGTTGAGGACCGATCGAAAGGCAACAAACTTCTGCAGCGACCGGACAGGTCTATTGATATTGCAGTTAGCGAATACGCTCCAGGACGAGAAATCGTGATCGATAAGAAAACCTACATCGCTGGTGGTATCTACACTCATTCGGCCAAATTTTCCAAGATTGCCGAAAATAGAGAGTGTCCGGCGAAGGCTTACTTCGAAAGCAGCGATTATCGTAAGGACATCTTCTTCTGCGAAAATCCAGCCTGCGGGTGGTTTGGAATGAAGGAAAATCTGACGAAGGACGGAAGTTGCCCGTTTTGCGGCAGTCAAGATCTGACTAGGAATGAGTTTCTTAAACCCTGGGGATTTGCACCGCGCAACGGCGGGGAGGCTGATGCAGCCTTCGACACAGCAGAGAACTCATATGCGGAGCTTCCAAGCTACTCTGCGATTCCTGATGAAAAGATGTCCCCATCGGGTTATCCTCGAATGTTCTTTGCGAATAGGCACGACTGCTCGCTGATTGTCGTAAATCGCGGTCCAAAATGTGACGGCTTCGATATTTGTCGCAAATGCGGCGCTGCATATCCTTCGGTTGAAAGAGCACGTGAGTCCAAGGAAATTCTTCCTCCTTTTGCGCGCGACACAAAAGGAGGACTCGCCAGATGCCAGCATGATTTCGTCGAATCGATGGTACTGGGAAGCGTATTCAAAACTGACCTTGTCATTTTTGAAATGGAACTTGATTCATCTGAAGTGTGTACGGAGTATGAGAACCCATGGCTCAAAAAGGCCTGTATCTCGTTGGCGGAAACGTTCAAGTTAGCCGCTATTGATATTCTCGATATCGACTTCAGCGAGCTTTGCGTTGGATCTCGAAGAAGGTTTTCTAGTGAAAGCGTTTATGTTGATATCTATCTGTTCGATTCGCTTTCGAGTGGTGCGGGATACTCATCGCTTCTGGCGAATGAGCAATCTATTGAGAGCATGGTCGATAAGGCGAGGAATATTTTAGCAGGTTGTGATTGCGATTCCTCGTGTCTATCCTGCCTCAGGCACTATAGAAACAAGATTCACCATGCGTCCCTTGATAGGCATGCGGCAATGGACCTACTTGACTATGTCACGCGCGCCAAAGTGCGTACTTCTGTTATCAATGAAGGCAATGTGCTGTTTGGCCCTCTTGCTGAAGCTCTCCAGCAAGAAAGAGGTATTTCGTGCGATGTCTGGCAAGATGAGATGATCGTTACATCACGGAAGTCTTCTTTAAGGGTGCGTGCGATTCCAGATATTGTAAATAAAGTGAAGTTACCTGATGAGCTGCAGTTGTGGGAATCTGAGATTAAGCGCAATTTGCCAAACGCCTTCGATTCCGTTATAGACGCCCTCAGTTTTTAGTATTGCTCAGCGAATTTGCCACTTAGTTAATATGTTAGATCTACTGGAAACGAATCCACCGGAATATCGTAAAGGCATATGCTATTTACTCAATGCAAACCACGCATTCATTCAAAGTTGTGGCGAATGCTGATTAGCCCGCCGCTTTCGGCGGCGGGCTACCCTTGCTTACGAAGCAACAGGCTTGTTCTGCATCTCGAGCAATTTGCTCTTCAGCTCATCTTCAAGACGACGAATCTCAACCTCTGCTTCAGCGCGTTTCTGTCTGCCCTCTTGTTGGATGCGCAAGACATCGTCGAATGTCTGGATGAGCGTTTCGTTAGTGTGCTGAAGCGTTTCGATATCTACGATGCCGCGCTCGGTCTCCTCTGCAATCTGCGTGGTGGAGGATTGCAGCATGTCGGCGTTCTTGCGCAGCAGCTCGTTCGTTGTTTTGTTGACGGCATTTTGCGCCTTGACCGCATCAGCTGCATTAGCGATGCCAAGCGAGAGCACCATCTGGTTCTTCCAGAGCGGAATGGTGTTCACGAGCGTGGTCTGGATCTTCTCGATCATGGCGATCTCGTTGTTCTGTACCATGCGAATCTGCGGAGCGGTTTGCATTGCGATAACGCGCGTTAGTTCGAGATCGGAAAGCTTGCGTTCGAACCGCACGATGCGCTCCTCAAGATCGCGCGCGGCTTGAGCGTCTTCAGGACGGCTCGTCTCTTCTGCTTTTGCAACGAGCGCAGGCAGTTCGGTGTTCTGCACTTCGGCAAGCTTCTTCTTGCCCGCAAGGATATACATCGTGAGCTCTTTGAAGTAGACGATATTCATGTCATACATCTTATCGAGCGTTGCATTGTCTTTCATCAGCCGCATCTGATTGTCTTTAAGGGCCTTCACCACGCGCTCGACGTTCTTCTCTGCTTTGTCGTATTTCACGCGCAGCGCCTGCACCTTGTTCACGCCTCGTTTGAAGAATCCGAAGATGCCCTTTTCGTCTTCGGCGTCGAAATTCTTCAATTCGCCGACCACCTCGGTCAAAAGCGCTCCCACTTCGCCGAGCTCTTGCGTACGCACGCTCTTGAGCGCACTTTCGGAAAAGTCGGCCATCTTCTTTTGTGCGCCAGCGCCATATTGCACGATCATGTTCGAATCGTTCAGATCGATCTGCTGCGAGAAGTTCTCGACCATCGTCTTTTCTTCAGGGCTCAGCGCGCTTTCATCAAGCTCTGCCTTTGGTGTTGGTTCGGTTTCCACGATCGTTTCTTCGACCAGTTCGATCGCACCGCTCTCATCAAGATTCGGCTCGAGGGTGAGCGAAGGAACGGGCAGATCGTTATCGGGTTTGATCTCGTCGGTCATTTATCTATCCTCCTGGGGTTGTTCGAATGGATTGTCTATGAGCCCTTCTTGGGCAAGCACGGTATGAAGAACGGTTATGTCAGTCGAGACATCCCATGTGATGTCTTTGAATATCGAATCGAGCAGTTTCTCGAAAGCAGTGTTGAGGGTGTCAAGCGTTTCTTCGATCTCCTTCTTCGAACTTTGGATGGCATCGCTCTGGATCGGCTGGCCATCGAGCTCCTCGTAAGCATCGAGCAGCTTGATCGTGAGGGGCAGATAGTAATCCATAAGCTGTTCGAGGTCAGGCAGAACTTCGGGATGCTCTTGAGCACGCTTGAAGATGGTCTGCAGAATCGTTTCGGTCTGTTCGAGCTTTTCGCTCACCACTGGATCGGGGATCTCATCATTGCTCGCTGCGATCTTGGCAAGGTAGGCCTGTCCGCGCTCGAGCATCGCTTGCGCTTCTAGGGAGAGGGGAGTTGCTTTCTTGTTGCCCTCCACGCTTGCGAGCAGCTGTTGTTCCCGGTCGCGCTCAGCTTTTGAGCGGAGTGTCTCGCGGTATTGCTCGTAAGTGGCGTTGGCGACCATGAGCGTGGTCGCCTGGTCATCAAGATGGCCTTCGCGGAACATGCCCTTATCGATCATCTTATGCAGGTCCTTTTCGACCAGGTTGTCGGTTTCACCGGTTTGGGCTGCTAACTCTTTGATCGTGCAGAAGGTACGGGTACCCAGGATGCGGCGATAGGCCTGAAAACGTTTAGCGAAGCCCGCACGTTTCGCGCCGAAAACACTCATCGCCACACTTCCGCCGCAAAGACAGAGCATGACCGTTGCCCCGATCGCAAAGCCTGCAGAAAAGAGTCCGGCACCCAGGAATGCAAGAAGCGAGAGAACGCCGAACGAGGCTGCCAATACGCCTCCGCCGATAGCCATAGCATATCCTGAGGCTTTGACGCCATTTGCGGGCGCATAGCGGTTTTGCACAGCCATCAGTTCATTGCGCTGCGCATTGAGTGCGTTGAAGTATTCGTTTTGACGCCTGATATGTTCGGCATTTGTTTGCGCGGCGTTTGATTGAGCCTGCGAAAGACCGGTAGCGATGCTTGAGGCTGCTGCGTTGATCGATCGTTCGACAACGCTCTTCACGGATGAAAAATCCTGCGAAGTGATCGCTTCTTGTATGGCGTCTTTTATTTGATCGCCTAAATTCTTGGCCATGAACAAACCTCTGATACTCTAAGCCGCTTTGTCTCATTATAAAGGCATGTTCCTACCGCAGGGGAGGGCAACGCGATCTTTTATATAAAAATAGGGCACTACCTGGAGTAACGCCCTAAATTGGATATGGTTTCCTGTCCTTTAGCCTTGCATAGCCATAATTATGCTGCGATTATTCTTCTTATGAGCCGTGTTTGTTTTACACGTTATGAGGCAGAACTCAACCTTATCAGATCATTAGACAAGGTTGTCGCGACCTTCGAGTTGCTATGCGTGGCTAAAGTAAAAGTATTTCATCTGCTTCTTTACCTCGAAAGGTAGATCAGATACTTGATGATGCGCTAATTAGCTACGACCAAAAGAGATATCAAGGTTGAAGCATGTTCGATCCTTGAGGTAGCAATCGATCGTCTTCGCAGCCTTTTCAACTCTTGTCGTAACGTACGAATGTCTTCGTCTTGTGAGAAGAACGGTGTATCAGCATCAAAGGTAACGAAGGTAAATCATAGTAACGATCGATCGGATATCCCTCTTCATCGTGATTCTATTTTACCAGTTCAGGGGGTTTAAACGTATGGTCAAGAGCGCATGATTAAGTATTGAATCCGTTTTAAAGTTGCATTATGGAAACTCATGTTGAACGGGGGATATCTCCACCCTTTCAAGGCGTGGTCGATCGATTCGCGAAGCTCACCTGAGTTTTTGAATTAGACTGGGATTGAGT
>ERZ827458.26-NODE-26-length-285926-cov-5.387119_pt1:0-160000 | contig 285926 bp, 261 predicted proteins | sample MGYA00519706_ERZ827458 | MGnify/ENA primary metagenome ERZ827458 (study PRJEB31778, sample SAMEA3449309) | human gut metagenome | biome: human gut; feature: human-associated habitat; material: faeces | place: United Kingdom | collected 2010/2012 ... | reverse complement strand
CGAGATTACTCCTTGCACCTAGTCAGACAAACAGACATTTTTCCGTCTCAGCTCGATTCTTGAAGAAGCTTACCTGCTCTATCCTTCTGCAGTATTCGGTTTTAAGGGTTCTCCTTCTGTATGGAAGGAAGGGTCCTTAAGACTTTTCTTTTCGGCACCTTGAAAGTTGTATAGCGTAGAAAACATGATTTTTGAAATCATCTCAATTCTTTTGCTGATAGAGAAATCTATGGAAAGCAATATGAAGTGAAGTGATTCGCAAATATCACGATCGCAATGATACGATCAACCTTGATTAAACCTAAATAGGTGAGATAAAGATATTAAGGGCATACGGTGGATGCCTTGGCACAAGAAGTCGATGAAGGACGTGACAAGCTGCGATAAGCTGCGGTGAGCTGCACATAGGCGTTATTAACCGCAGATTTCCGAATGGGGCAACCCGGATGAGGTAATGCTCATCCACTTCCATCTGAATCAAATAGGATGGCTAGAGACAACCCGGAGAACTGAAACATCTAAGTACCCGGAGGAAAAGAAATCAACCGAGATTGCGCTAGTAGCGGCGAGCGAACGCGCACCTAGCCTAAACCCATGCATGTGTAAGTTTCAGGACGTTGCTGCATGTGGTGTCGTGGGGTCGTCTTTGTGGGAGCCTGTACCTCCCATGCGCAGTTACAAAATCCATTCATAGTCGAAGTGGTCTGGAAAGTCCTACCAGAGAAGGTAATAGTCCTGTAAGCGAAATGAATGGGTCTGCGTCGAGATGATACCCGAGTAATGCCGGACACGTGAAATCCGGTATGAATCCAGGGAGACCACTCTCTAAGGCTAAATACTCTCTTGTGACCGATAGCGAACCAGTACCGTGAGGGAAAGGTGAAAAGTACCCCGAGAGGGGAGTGAAATAGTACCTGAAACCGTATGCCTACAAGCAGTCGGAGCGCTCTTGCAGCGTGACGGCGTGCCTTTTGTAGAATGAGCCAGCGAGTTACGATGTGCGGCGAGGTTAAGTTTTGAAACGAGCCGTAGTGAAAGCGAGCCTTTAAGATGGCGTCATAGTCGTATGTCGTAGACGCGAAGCCGGGTGATCTATCCATGGGCAGGCTGAAGCAGAGGTAAGACTCTGTGGAGGGCCGAACCCACTTCGGTTGAAAACGGAGGGGATGACCTGTGGATAGGGGTGAAAGGCCAATCAAACTCGGAGATATCTCGTTCTCCCCGAAATAGCTTTAGGGCTAGCCTCGAATCGTTTACTTACGGTGGTAGAGCCACTGGATTCGTGCGGGGGCTTCACCGCCTACCAACCGAAACCAAACTCCGAATGCCGTAAGTCTATAGATCGGGAGTCAGAACATGTGGGCTAAGCCGTGTGTTCGAGAGGGAAACAGCCCAGACCGCCTGCTAAGGTCCCTAAATTCATGCTAAGTGGCAAAGGATGTGCGTTTGCCTAGACAACCAGGATGTTGGCTTAGAAGCAGCCATGCATTTAAAGAGTGCGTAACAGCTCACTGGTCAAGTGGACATGCGCCGACAATTCACGGGGCTCAAGCATGATACCGAAGCAGCGGACTGATATTTTTCAGTGGTAGGGGAGCTTTCTTATCTGGGTCGAAGCTGTGTGGCAACGCATGGTGGACTGGTAAGAAGTGAGAATGCTGGCATGAGTAACGAGAGTGAGGCGAGAAACCTCACCGCCGTAAGCCTAAGGGTTCCTGGGCAAGGCTAATCCTCCCAGGGTCAGTCGGGAGCTAAGACGAGGCCGACAGGCGTAGTCGATGCACAACAGGTTGATATTCCTGTACCACCACGAATCGTTATGACGATGGGGTGACGGAGAAGGACAGCTGGGCGGGGTTCTGGACGTCCCCGTGAAAGCGTGTAGGGTGCGCATGCAGGTAAATCCGCAAGCGCTTATGCCTGAGACGTGAGACGAAGCTCTAAGTGAAGTCAGTGATTCCCTGCTTCCAAGAAAAACCTCTAAGCAGATATCGTGGTGCCCGTACCAAAACCGACACAGGTAGGCGGGTAGAGTATACCAAGGCGATCGGGAGAACTATGGTTAAGGAACTCGGCATAATGACTCCGTAACTTCGGGAGAAGGAGTGCCGCTCATGGGTGATAGGGCATGCCCCTAAAAGCCTAGGGCGGTCGCAGTGAAACGGCCCAAGCGACTGTTTATCAAAAACACAGGACTCTGCTAAGTCGCAAGACGATGTATAGGGTCTGACGCCTGCCCGGTGCTGGAAGGTTACGTGGATGGGTTAGCCTTTCTAGGCGAAGCTCTGAAACTAAGCCCCAGTAAACGGCGGCCGTAACTATAACGGTCCTAAGGTAGCGAAATTCCTTGTCGGGTAAGTTCCGACCTGCACGAATGGCGTAACGATTTGGGCGCTGTCTCAACCATAGACCCGGTGAAATTGTATTATTCGTGAAGATGCGAATTACCCACGGAAGGACGGAAAGACCCCGTGAACCTTCACTACAGCTTGACATTGATCATTGGTTCTGTGTGTAGAGGATAGGTGGGAGACCGTGAAGCACGAGCGCCAGCTCGTGTGGAGTCATCCTTGGAATACCACCCTCACAGTATTGGTGATCTAACGCGGCGCCGTTATCCGGGTCGCGGACCGTGTCAGGTGGGTAGTTTGACTGGGGCGGTCGCCTCCTAAAAGGTAACGGAGGCGTACGTAAGGTTTGCTCAGAACGGTTGGCAATCGTTCGTAGAGTACAAGAGTATAAGCAAGCTTGACTGCGAGACCTACAAGTCGAGCAGAGACGAAAGTCGGTTCTAGTGATCCGGCGGCTCAGAGTGGAATGGCCGTCGCTCAACGGATAAAAGGTACTCCGGGGATAACAGGCTGATCTTGCCCAAGAGTCCACATCGACGGCAAGGTTTGGCACCTCGATGTCGGCTCATCGCATCCTGGGGCTGAAGTTGGTCCCAAGGGTATGGCTGTTCGCCATTTAAAGCGGTACGCGAGCTGGGTTCAGAACGTCGTGAGACAGTTCGGTCCCTATCCTCCGCGGGCGTAAGAGAATTGAGAAGAGCTGCCCCTAGTACGAGAGGACCGGGGTGGACGAACCTCTGGTGTCGCAGTTGTTGACCAACAGCATAGCTGCTTAGCTACGTTCGGATCGGATAACCGCTGAAAGCATCTAAGTGGGAAGCCGACTTCAAGATGAGTTCTCTTTTTGGTAAGACCCCTTGTAGACTACGAGGTCGATAGGCTGCAGCTGCAAGCGTTGCAAGGCGTTCAGGCGAGCAGTACTAATTGGTCGAGCTCTTTATCTCTTCTATTCTTGATCGTATGCGATCTAAGCACCTGCGCTATACAACCTTCAAGGTAGCCAAAGGATCAGTCATGCAAGCGAATGCCTTGCATGAGCGGAACCATAGAGAGGGGGATCACCCGATCCCATTCCGAACTCGGTAGTTAAGCCCCTCTTCGCCGAAAGTACTGCGGTGTAGTCCGTGGGAGGATAGGGCGTTCTGCTCATGCAGGGCATTTCTTTATTTTCTATTATGCCTAGTCAACTGGCATTTCCTTTCTCAAGACTACCTTTTAGGCGCAAATTAGGCGTAAATTAGGCGTAAATCGTCCCTCTACGGGTACCACTGCTGCGCGCTTTTCATCTGCGTCAAGAATGAGCGGATCATGATGGGGTGTTACTTTGGATCGCTTAGAACAATTCGAGTCAATGCTCACAGAGATCGAGAACGATTTCGAGTTCAAGACTGCCGAGGTCGAGAGATTAAAGGCCCAAGGTAAAGAGAAATCTGCAACCTTCAAGCAGTATTTAGCGGATAAGCTGCTCTATCAACGCATGCTATCGATCTATGAGCGGCATGGCCTTCGCTGAGGCTTGCTTTCTCTGAATGGCAACGCTTCAAGCAGCGCTATACAGCACCTTGATGACCAGCGGACGAAAATACTATGTCGGTCTTTTAGTAACCTTTCTGGGCGCTTGTTTATGGGGCTTATCGGGCGTTTGCATTCAGCATCTTCATGAGGCTTATGCTCTTGATTCTCTAACCATTACCTGTGTGCGATCTATCACTGCTTCAGTCCTTTTCTTGCTGATCTTGTTCGTGCGTTATTCTGCTGAGTTGCGAAGATTGACGAGTCATAAACGCGATGCGCTTGTGGTTGTTCTATTTGGTGGCGCGCTTTTTGCAAGCCAAGCCACTTACGCTGTTTCAACCGGACTTACGAATGCAGGCACTGCGACCGTGCTTCAGATGCTGGGTAGTGTTTTCGTGCTTATCATCGCATGCGTACGATTCAAACGACACCCAAAAGCGATCGAGGTCGTAGCGATTCTCTTGGCGCTCACGGCAACGTGGTTGATCGCAACGAAAGGGAATCTGCTTGCGCTGATGATCCCTCTTGCGGGGCTTATTTGGGGCTTGGTGAATGCTCTTTCTGAGGTAGCTTATCTGGTTATTCCTGAACAACAATACTCACGGTATGCGCGCATTGTGGTGATAGGATGCGGGATTGCAGTGAGTGCAGTGATCGCGCTTGCGTTCTATCTCTGTGCAGGCTGTCTAGGTGTGGCTTCTGAAGCTCAAGCCAGTCTTTTGAATATTGATGCTTTTGGGTGGGTTGTCCTCATTGGCGGTGTTGGAGTATTGGGAACCTTTGCAGCATTTGGCATGTATCTTTGGGGATCATCGCATATCGGTCCTATTAAAGGTAGCTTGCTAGGGGTTGCTGAACCAGCAAGCGCGTGTATTCTTAGCGCTGCATTGCTCGGCACTTCATTTACAGGAGCAGACTGGCTAGGACTTGTTCTCATGATCGCAATGCTGGTGATCATGAGCCGTACGCAACAGATTTAACCAGGCTGTCCTTAGGAGAGGGCAGGGTCGTTGGTTCTGACTACTATGCTCAAAAGAAGAGATCACTGAAGACTATCTTGTGGTCTGCCACTGCCGCGTTCGAGACTTTTTTGCTGAATAACCTGCTTTTCAGCTCGATCTTCGGGCTAGTGATACTCTTATTGATGAGTGTTCCATTCGCGTATGTTTGATCGCAGCTGAAAAGGAGGTGTCTGTGCATAAGAAGGCTTTGATAGCGGGGATCGGTGCGATCTTTTGCTGGTCGCTGATGGTAGGATTTCTGCGGTTGACCACGGTCAACTATGGTTCTGAACTAGGAATAGCGCTCATTTACACATTGGGAGCGGTGTTCCTGTTCCTTCTTGATAAGCCGACACCTTTCAAGAAGATACCTCGGCGCTATTTGCTGATCGGTGGGGTGCTCTTTGCCACCTACGAGCTCTTCATGGCATTCGCGGTGGGTCTTGCTCAGGATAGCTTTCAGGCTATTGAAGTTAGCATCCTGAATTACCTCTGGCCAACACTCACCGTATTGTTCTGGGCTGTTGCTCGCAAGTCAGGACGCGCTCCAGCTCTGTTTCGGGTTATTCCAGGGGCGATTTTTGCTACAGCTGGCATCGTGCTCGCAGTGGGTGGATCAAGCCTTTTGGCCGGCGCACCATTCTTCACCGGCAGCTTGTGGCCCTATCTTCTTGCGATCAGCGCATCGATCATTTGGGCCATCTATTCGGTCGCAACGCCGCGATGGGCTTGCGGTAGTAATTCGACAGCCTATTTCTTCACACTCACCGCTGCCGCACTTTGGGTCTTGATTGCGCTAACAAAACCAACCGTGCCTGAAACTGCATTTGAGCTGACCTCGTGCATCCCGCTTGTGTGCGTGACTGCAGCCATTGCGGCTGGCTATGCACTGTGGAATCGCGCGATCAACGGTGGTGAAATGCGCGTCCTTTCGGTGGTCTCATATTTTGCACCCATTTTTTCAAGCTTGGCGAGCGCGCTCATCTTGGGCGTGATGCCCGATGCTCTGTTTTGGTTCGGAGTTGTTCTTGTGGCAATCGGTTCTCTTGTTGGATGGTGGATGACTCGTACGTTGAAGGAATAACGTAGGCAAAGTACGATCGAGATGATGCAGGTTGAAGAAAGGGAATGCGGAAGAGATGGCAAAGCTGATCGAGGTGCAGAGGGGCCAAGATGGCGCAGTGCTGGCTACTGCATCGGATGCGGCGTTGAATGATGCGAAGCCTGTGCCAGTGATGGATGTTGCTGAGGTGGTCGCGCTTGAGCAGCGTATCGCGCAAGAGGGGACATCGCTCTATACGCTCATGACGCGCGCGGGGAAGGCGGTTGCCGAGGCGGTTCGCCAGCACGCTCCTGTTGGCTCGCACATTGTAGTATTGGTAGGGTCAGGCAACAATGGCGGCGATGGCTGGGTAGCTGCCGAAGATCTTGCAGAGCAGGGCTACGACGTGGCTTTGGTTACGAAAGCTCCTGCGGCTGAGATAAAAGCCGAGCCAGCGAAGACCGCTGCTTTGAAGGCAGAAGAGGCTGCGTTGTTTCGCATAGAGGTTGATCCAGGTCTAGATGCGATCAAGGAAGCGCTCGATCGTGCAGACGTTGTGGTCGATGCGATCCTTGGAACGGGCTTTTCGCATAGTGAGGTGCGCGAGCCCTATGCGAGCTGGATCGTGCTTGCGAACGAAGTCTGTGGCCGCAAGTCAGAATGCAGTGATAAGGGCGCAGATGAGGTCGCATGGCTGATCGCTGTTGATTGCCCGAGCGGGCTCAACGCTCAAACAGGGGCTCCCGCGCAGGCGTGCATTCGCGCTGATGAAACGATCACCATGCTCGCCGTGAAGAAAGGGCTTCTCGTACCTGAAGCTGCCCCTTACGTCGGTCAACTTCGGCTTGCTTTGCTCGAGAGCGAATGATGATAAAGGCGCTTCAGGTGAACTTGTTAGGTGCCAGGATCGAGCTAGCCAGAGAGTCGATCGTAACGATCGACCATTCTCTTGGTGTGAGCCAACGAAAGAAGTAACTGCAACTTTCGCTGGCGTGCAGGAGGGGCGGCAGTGCCCGATACCTTCGATCTGCGCGACCTTACTTGTGAGCGGATTTGATCGCTTGTACGAGGAATTCGGTTGCGCCTTCGCCAGCTGCTGAATCGTAGTACGAAACGAAGCGCGGATCGTTAAGGTACCCCTGCACAAGACCGAGGTATGCTTGCTCTTTGTAACCGTTGCCCCAGTGAATCGCGATCCACTTCTCATGCATGTGCGCAAGTTCTTGAGCTGCTTCGCTTTGTGGGTCTTGCGTCTGCAGGGCTATTCTCAGCTGCACCTTTATAGCATCTTCGAGCAGCTCTTTTGCCTCCCACTCATCTTTGGTAAGGGCCATCATGCGTTCGTTCGATGCGTCGATTGTTGCATCGCCATAGCGTTCACGCGCTTCTTTGCCATAGGTGTCTTCGAAGGTCTTAAGACCTTCTTCTTTCATTTTCTCGAATGCATCTTTGACATCCATCTTTTCGATCCTTTCGATCGCAGCGATCGCTGCTTTTGTGCGCGTGATCGCCATCTCCAACGATGCGCCCTGCGCCTGCAAGGTGCAAAGATGATCTTTAAGAACATCACGAATGTTTCCTTCATCATTTGACACCAACTGTTTGATGGTGGCTAAAGGAAGTCCGCAGCGCTTCATGGAAAGAATCTGCGCAAGGCGCTTCACCTCAGAGGGGGCGTATATGCGGTATCCGTTTTCAGCTCGAGCGGGCGCGATCAGCCCACAGCTTTCGTAATAGCGAAGCGTTCGTGTGCTCACGCCTGCTGCCTGAGCGAGCTCGGCGATTCCTGCCCAGTTTTTCTGGTGTGCGTATGGGTTCGTGTTGTCCATGGCTCACCTCCCAGAGGCATCGTAGAGTTTGACGTAACGTCAATGTCAAGAGCGATCACTCGTCTCTGAAGTGGTTACACGATGACCGTGCATTAGTCTTCAAGCTCGCTCTCGAGTGCGCGACGGCGCTTGATGGCATCGTGGATGGTGAGCGTGATGGCTGCAAAGCCCACCAAGAAGCCCATGATGAAGAAGATGATGCCGATCGCAAGATCTCCCATCCAAGCTACGTTTTCGAGGCCGACGATCTGAACCTCTGCCACGATACGCATGCCGCAGGTAAGGATGCCAACTATTGCACCACAGAAAAGCGCGAAGAGGGAAACGAAGTCCCATGGGACCTGATCGACCTCGGCAAAGCGTTTGTGGCTGGAGAAGTAGCCTGCCCTTGTTTGCATCGTGAGCGAGACAACGCCAGCGACGAGAATGGTCAATACGAGCAGCAGGTGAACGGGAATGAGCTTCTCTCCAAGCGCGGTGAAGATGGGCTGACCAGTGGTGGAGGATACCTGGTCGAGCATGATCGCATAATAGAGGCTGAGCACCGACCCGATCAATAAGATGGTGCCGCCCACCTTCATGCTCTTGTTCTCTTCAGCTTCAAGTCGTTCGTCTTTTGGTCCCATGATCTGGTTGTATCGTTTTATCAAGTTCATGGTCTTCTCCTATTCCCAGAATAGATCGTCAAGTGTTTTACCGAGCGTTTTGCAGATGGCAGTGCAGAGCTTGAGACTGGGGTTGTAGCGGCCTGCTTCGATGAGTCCGATGGTCTGCCGTGTTGCGCCAACTGCGTCTGCAAGTTGCTGCTGAGAGAGCCCCGCATCTATGCGCGACTGCTTCATGCGTTCGTTCTTACCGTTTTCCAATAGAAATACCGCCTTTGAGAGAATGCAATATATATCTTGCATGACAATTATATATTGCATCGTCTCTTTGTAAAGAGGATTCTTATCCCCCAATACGATGTTCTGTGGATTGACTGAACGTGTTGATGCGAAGGCGTTCGTGAAATACAACGGCAAGCGTACGCTCGGTGTGATCGGCGCGATAGCCGCAGGAGCTTTCCTCATCAAGAAGCTACGAAAACGATAATTTAGCAAGAAAAAGGAAGGAGCCCCGAGAGGCTCCTTCCTGAAGGTCGCGTTTCCATGCGCGTTTTTCTTTAGTGCGATTGTATTTCGTATCGCCCTGCACCCCGTGCCCACATGCGTAAGCATTGATGTAGGGCTTGTTCGCAAGCGTTGCCTCTTCGGCGGTTTGCTTCCACACCACGTTGCCTTTCGGTGCGTGCTGGTGCTTGCGTTTGCTCCGCGTACGTTTGCTGCGCTTCTTCGTCATAAGCCTCACCTCCTTCATGTTTCGTCTGATTCATGCGTGAGAAGATTATCGGCCATTATCTTGAAGGTGGCAAGTGACTCCTTCTCTTTGGGTAAAGTTCATGGAAAGCAGAAGCCAGCCCGAGTGATGCTGGCTTATTAAAGCAGCTGGGTTTCGTCGAGCTTCTTCACAACGAAGCTGTTGAGCTTTGCGAGGGGCTTGTGCAGCGCGAGGCCGAACACGAGCGAGACGGCCAAGAATCCGCCCAAGCACAGCATCGAGGTCCAATACTGCATGCCATAGATGCCGGCAATGCATCCTTGGAATGCTTCCATGGAATGAGCGAAGGGCAGCCAGGGGTAGATCGCTTGGAAGAAGGGCGCCGACATCTGAATGGGGAAGATGCCGCCCGATCCACCAAGCTGCATCACAAGCCCAATGATCGCGATAGCTTTACCCACATTCCCAAAACAGGTCGTGAGCGTGTAGACGATATTCGAGAAGACGATCGCGCAGAATATGCATGCCAACAGATAAAGCCAGAAGTGCTCGCATTGAACACCCACGAAGAAGACGTTTCCGATGCAGAGCACGATCCCTTGCAGGATAGCGATGCATGCGAAGATGCCATAGCGACCCAGGTAGACCTGGTGAGGTTTCACGTCTTTAAGACCTTCGAGCCTGCGCTTCGTGGGATTCACGCTCGTGAGCGCAACGAGGAAGATCGCACCGATCCAGAGCGAGAGCGAAGAATAGAAGGCGCTCATCGTGTCGCCGTTGCTCTTCATCTCGTAGACGGGGTGCTTCTCAAGAACGGTCGGGGCAGACAGGAACGCAGCGATGGCTTCAGGATTGTTGCCGATGATCTTGCGAATCTCATCGATGTCGCTCGTGCTGATGGCTGCTTTAAGGTCATCTCGTGTTTTAGCGAGGTTGCTCTTAATCGTGCCAAGCACGTTCGCGGTGTTATCGAGGGAGCTTTGAAGCGCTTCCATGTTCGCCGAGAGATTGCTCGCTGTGCCTGAAAGGTTGTTGGATATTTCGGTGAGCGAATCGCTCAGCTCGATGCTTGATGACTTGAGTGCAGAAAGGTCTGAGGCCAAGTTCGCTGTTTGCTGCTTGAGCGTTTTTTCGAGCGAAGAGTTCATTTCCGTGATGTCCTTCTTCGCGTTCGCGAGCTCTTCGTTGATCTTGGTGCGCGCATCTGCGGTGGTCGTGCTTATCGTGCTCACGTCGGTCTTTGCGCTATCAACAGCTTGTTGCAAGCGATCGAGCGTGGCAATGGCGGCATCGATCGTGTCGAGCGCGGTGCCGGAAACGCCTGCGGCCTGCAGGTCGTTCTTCATCTGCTCATACAGTGTTTTGGTAGAAGCGAGGGATCCAGATATGCTACCCAGCAGCTGCTCGGTGGCGGCAGGGTCTTGGCTCGCAGAATCAAGGGCAGCATTGATCGCGGACGAAAGTTCGTCGTAGCTGTTCGCATTCGACGTGATCGCGCCATTCACTTCATCGGTGATGTTGCCCAGTGCTTCATCGGCTGATGAAAGCCCATTTGAGGCTTCGGAAAGGAGCTCGTTGGTGGTGTTCGTGGCGTTTTTCGTGTTACCAAGAAGCGTGCTGCTTCCCGCAAGGAGCGTTGCGCTGTCGCCGACCATGGAGGAGAGGCCCTTCACTTCGAGCTGTGCGGCATCAAGGTCTTCGACGGCATTGTCGAGTTCATGCAGGAGCAGCGAGGCATAGTTCATGATGTTGTCGCCGTTGAGGAAATCGGTAAGACTGCTCGTTGTTGAGAGCGCGATATTCGCGACCGTTTTCGTGAAGGTCTCGTCGATCTCGTCCTGCAGTTCGGTAGCTCCTTCGGCGGTAACGCGCGGTGCGATGGCGTTCTCCTTCTCATTGGTGTAATAGGTGATCTCCGCTTTGGTTGCGTGATCGCTGAAAACGGTCATCAGGTTCTTCGTGAAGTCCTTAGGGATGACGATCGCTGCATAATATTCGCCCGAATGAGCGCCATCGACCGCTTCCTGTTCGCTGACGAATATCCAGTCGAAACTGTCGTTTTCGTGCAGCGCGCTTATGACCTGATCGCCCGCATTTATCTTGGTCGGGATAAGAGCCGAAGAATAGCCCTCGTCTTCATTGGCAACGGCTACCTTGATCGAGCCGCTGTTGGCATAAGGGTCCCAGAAGCCGAGCGTGGTAAGCCAAGCGTACATGGGCGGAACGAGGATGAGACCGATCGCGACGATCGCGGCGATCACGCTCGTCTTGAGCGCGAGCACATCGTTCTTGAATATGGCGAGGATATTATGCATCGCGCGCTCCACCTCCGCTCCGCAGAAGGGGTTCGGGCATTTCGTGGGTTTCAAGCTGCGCTATTTTCCCTGCATCGGAGGCCGGTTCGCTTTGCGCAAGTTTGAACTGGTATTGGATATCGGCATGAAGGAACAGGATGATGATCTGATATCCAGCCACTATGAGCGTACCGAGAATGAACCAGGAGAGCAGGATGAGCTTTTCGTTAGGAGAGCCTTCGAAGAGGATGAGCGTAGCGAGCATGAGGATGGGCATCGCGAACAGGGCGATCCAGCCGATCTTCATGAGCAGCGGGTATTTTGTATCGAACCTCATGGCGCGTGCGATGATCTTTTCGCGGTATTGCTTCGTTTGCATGAGTGCCAGCAGCACGGGGCGCAAGCGAAACCATTGGGCACCTTTGGGCACGGATTCGGAAGCGAATAGCTCAGTTTGGGAGAGCTTCGCATCGAAGAGTGTGTTCACGTTATAACCGAAATGAACGCCCATAAGCCCGATGAATAGACCAACAGGAATGAAGCAGCCGCCCAAGATGAGCATATCGATAAGGTAGTGCGCTCCATACATGCCGCCAATAGCTTCGCGCATCGCGTCGATCGAATAGGTAAAAGGCAGGAGCGGATTGAGTACCTGATAGAATTCGGGCATCATCTCGACAGGGAACATGCCTGATGATCCGGGAATCTGCAAGACGAGCAAAACCACCGCAAGCGCTTTTCCGATGTGGCGCATGCTGTACGCGAGTGCGTAGAGCAAGTTCACGTAAACGAAACCGGCCAGCACACCTGCTCCGATGAACGCGGCAGGGTTTTCGCATTGGATCCCCAACACCAGATCGCCTATGCAGATGATAAGGCTCTGAACGATGCCGATGCTCACGTAAAAAAGCCAGCGTCCGAAATAGGCCTGCGTTGCCGAGAATCTTGGCAAGCCTACTGGATCGACGCGGAGACGCACGATGGCCATGAGGATGAATCCGCACACCCAAAGCGCCAGGTTGCTGAAGAAAGGCGCTATGCCCGAGCCGTAAGGGTTGACGGGGTAAAGCGTGACCGTATCGAGCTTTACCGGAGAAGACATGAACGAAGAAACATCATCGGGATTCATGCCAAGCAGGGTGGTGAGCTCTTTGAACGAGGCGGAATTCTGGAGCGAGCGAAGATCGGTGTAGGTTGATTCGAGGTTGCTCTCTAGTGCTTCGAGCGAGAGACCCACTTCTGCGCAGATGGATTTCGACTGTTCGAGCATCGAGGCAAGCTGCGTTAAGAGCGTGCTCTCTTGATCGAAGAGCGTGCGAAGCGATTCGGTCGCGCCCCGCAAGGTTCCGATCGCTGATGCGAGGCTGTCGAGGCTCGTGTCGATCTCGGGCAAGATGGTGATCTGGAAATCCTTCGCGCTCTTTTGAAGGTTATCCGCACTTGTTTTTGCTACGTTGGCCACGGTATCCGTGGCATTCTTGACCGCTTGCGCATTGTTGTCGAGCTGGTTTGCGAGCTGCTCGAGCAAGGTAATGGTAGAAGAGAGGCTTGCGTTCTGTGCTTCGATGTCGCTGATGGCCTTTTGCACTTGGTCGGTAGAGGCAACAGGGGAGTTGCGCAGCGATTCGAGCAATTGGTTGTTGTAGCTGACAAGCTCGCGCGCTTCGGCAAGGGCCGTATCGACATTGGCTTTTGCCGTTTGGATATCGCCTGCGATCTGAGCTGAAGCAAGATTGATGTCCACGGCTGCTTGTGTGAGCGCGAGCGCGCTTTCGGTAACTTTCGCTGAAAGCGTTGCGCTGTAGTCGTTGAGCGTCTTGCGGATGTTCTCGAGCGAAGTGGAAGCGGAATCGAGGCGGGCATCGAGTGCAGGCAGCGAGGCAACAAGCTTCTTGAGCAGATCGTTCGAAGAATCTACCGAGTGAATGGAGCTATCGATCGTAGGCGTGAGGTCGTTCACCATCGTGCGGTTTTGGCTGATCGCGTTCCTTGCTTCTTCAACGCTGTGGGATAAGAGCGACGTGGACTGTTCGCTCTTATCGTGCACTGCGCCGCCCGTTCGTTGCGCGATCTCAACGACCTTGTCGCTTACCTGAGAGACGAACGATTCATCGATCGTGGTCTCGATCTTGGAAGCAGCCGAATCGGTGACTTTCGTTCCTGAACCAGAAAGCTTCTCATTAACGTAGTATTCGATCTTGGGTTGGGTGAAATTGCCGCTGAAGACACTGATGAAGTCTTCGCTGAAATTCTCAGGGAAGATGAGCGCTGCGTAGTATTCGCTCGAGTAAACGCCGTCCATGGCCTCGTCTTTTGAGACGAACTGCCAATCGAGTTCGTGATCGCTGTGAAGTTCATCGACCACTTCCTGACCGATGTTTATCTTGCCGGTGTAGTTTGAGTCGGCACCCTTGTCCTCATTTACCACCGCCACTTTGATCGAGCCGGTGTTGGCGTAAGGATCCCACATCGTTTCGATGGTGTACCAGGCGTAGAGCGCGGGCAGGATGCAGACGCCCGCCAAGATGATGCAGGCGACTGGATTGACAACGAGCCGCTTCAAGTCGCGCACGAATATCTGCAGGATGATCGAGAGATATTTTCGTGCGCGATCGAGCATGACGTCTTCCTGAGAAAGCCTAATCTTCGTTACGAAGTTCGGTGTCTACGGTCTCTTTGATTGCGGAATCGGCAACATTCTGTTCGCGTCGTTCACCCTTTTCGGCGAAATGGATCTCGTCGCGCAATGTGCGATCATAACGATCAGCATCGTGGCTCAGGTCTTCACGACGCTCTTGGTAGTATTCGCCCCGACGGTCTTTGATGTGCTTGGCCTTTTCTTCTTCATGAAGATGTTCTTCACGTTCGTCTTGGCGTTCGTTTGGTATTTCGAGAGTCATGATAGATTCCTTCTCTCTTGTGTCTTGCTTGAATTGCTGCAGAAGAAGCTGCAACACCTATTTAGCCTAGCGCTCTTTTTGTTGAGATCGCCGGTCAGCGACCAGTTGTTAATGACTTGCAATAAGCCTAATAACGAAGCGATGAAAGGGTTCAGAGGAGCGACGAGGAATCTCGCTTGCCGGGCGCTTCACCGCCCCAAGATCCTTACAAGATTGTTCTCTTTATGTAAGGAAGATGAATGGCAGCGTTCATGGTAGGCCCCTAAGCTTGAAACAAGTGGAATGTTCGACCCGATGGAGGCATCATGAAAACCAGAGTCATGCCTTTGTTCTCCCTTGCTCTTATCGTAGTCGCTTTGGTTTTTCTTGGCGCTGGGTTCTTTGGGGGAGAGCGCACCTGCTACACACAGGTCGATAATAGCAAGGTTGAACAGATCGAACCTGATAAGGGCATCATCAAGCTAAACGGAGGAATGTCGTATAAGTATTCGCTTCCGGCGTACACCGAAGATGGCGCAGAAGTTAACGTGGCGTTCGGTACGGAACGAGAGCTTACCGAAGGGCGCTACCTCAAGCTGCAAGAGCGACCGATCCAGGGCGTGATCAGTTGGCAAGAGGTTCGCTTCGACGAGCTTCCGCCTGTTGTCCAGGAAGCCTATAGACGCTAGATCGGTTTCGAGAGCGTATCGTTGCAGCAAGTGCGATCGCTTCGGCATGGTGGCTGTGAGCGAAAGAAGAGGGCGCGGGCGAATCGTTGCATTTCTTGCAAGGGGGGGGTGAACCGTATGCGTTGCCTGTTAGCGTAGCGTGCGCAAATAGTCCTTCATGCTGGCAGCGATGCGACGGCTCTCGATAGCTTTTTGGATCGCTTTGCGGCGCGTCCATTCATCGAGCAGGGCTTTATCACCTTGGCGCTCCAAATACGGAAGCGCAGCGGCTTCCTGCTTTGCGAGCGCTTCAGCGAAATACCAAGCACGCATCATATCCACATAGTAGATGTCATCTTCGGTGGCGGGATGAGCTTCGCTGTTGGGCATGCGCGTAGCTGCGACCCATTCGCAAAAGCGGGGCTCGAACAGTTCGTCAAGATAGAGCCTCATGAGGATGCCCATGGCAAAGCGGATCGTGTAGCAATGATCTGAAGCGAGCCAGCGCTTGACCTGGTCAAGCGTTTCCCCAGGGCGCTTCGCGAACACTTTGGTAGGAAGCTGATCGCAGGTTGCCCAGTTGTCCACGAAGGGAAGGAAGCGCTCGTAGAGTTCGAGCGCTTTGTCGTAGTCGCGCTCTGCACCGATCGTGAAGGCATGTACTTGGTTCTCGTCGAAGAGCCGATGGGGAAGCGCGCGCAGAAACGTGTTAGCGTCGTCGCGCTTAGCGAGCTCTTTGGCTATCTTGCGAAGTGCGGGCGTTCGAATGCCTGCGATGGTCTTGGGATCCACATTTGGTACGAGTCGAGAATGGAAAGCGCGGTAATCCAGATCGACATTCGCTTCCAAGCTGCGGCAGACGAATTCGCTAGCGGTGTCTTCGCCGAACCCAGGAAGCTCGTTTCTAAGGATATCTTCCAAGGGCGCATCGTTAGCTTTAGCGAGCAGTGCGTCTTTTTGTGCGCGGTCGAGTTGCTTGAAGTGCGCTTCGGCACTCATGGCACGTTCTTTCGAATAGAAGCGGGCTTGCGCGATCAAGCGTACGGGCGCGTGCGATTTCGTGTACTTGGCACCAGTGCCAGCTTGATGTGCGGAAACGCGCGCCTCGACATCGGTGGTGTATCCCGTGTAAAGGCTGCCGTCCCCGCATTCCAGAATGTAGATGTAGTGTTCGAAAGGTTTCATGATGGGCTAGATACTAGTAAAACGCTGGTAAGGTGCGTCCTTGTTGCGTATCAGCAAAACGAAGACGCACCTTCATTTCTGTGTCGAAACATCTACCACGTGCGTGATGCGAGCGCACGGAACTGTGCAACGGTAGGAACATGGGCATTCAAGCCGCCATCTACCGTAACGACTTGCCCTGTGAAATATTCGCTTTCGTCGGATGCAAGGTATACGCACATGGCAGCAATATCATCAGGCGAGCCATAGCGGGTAACCTCGATGTTATCAAGGAAAATATCCTTCAGCATGTCGGGTACCTTGTCGGCGTTTTCTTCGGTGATGATAAGACCCGGACGCACGCAATTGCATCGAATGCCGTCCTTGCCATATTGCAGTGCAGTGTATTTCGTGAGCATGTCAACGCCCGCCTTCGCGCAAGCATAAGCAGTTGAGCCTAAATCGCCGCTGCAAGCAGCCATAGATCCGATGTTAATGATGGAAGCCTTGTCGTTACGCTTGAGGTAGGGCAAGGCGATCTTCGTGCAGTAAAATGTGCTACGGATGTCGCTGGCGAAGACCGCGTCCCAGTCTTCGAGTGATATCTCGTCCACGCGACCATCCTTAAGGGCCATGCCGGCTGCGTTGTTCACCATCACGTCGATCTTGCCCCAGGCTGCCTCCGTGTCGGCAAGAAGCGCATCGACGGTTTCAGGCTTGGTTACGTCGAGGAAGTGATACATTGCCTCGCCGCCTGCGGATTGGATCTCGTTGACGATAGCTGCTCCACGCTCTTCACGGCGGCCGCATACGACAACACGCGCGCCTTCAGCAGCAAACATCTTTGCGATGCCCTTGCCGATACCACTCGTGGATCCTGTGACGATGGCGACCTTATCTTTCAAGCGATTCATATAGACTCCTTTGTCGAAATAGCGTTTCTTCATTGTATCGCTTCCATGTTTCGAATCTGATACAGAGCATAGAGACTCCTGTATGAAAGCGCTATATGGCCTGACAGGGGTATTCAAAGAGAAGGAACGGTGCGTCTTAGCGCACTTTTTCGACAGGAAACATCAAGCACGCAGTTTCTTGCGAAGGTATTCGAGCACCATGATCGGATGACGAACCATCATCCTGGGCGCGGCATAGCGCATGATGGCCCTGATACGAATTTGAGCATCGCCGCGCTGACAGTGTGTTTCACAGTCTTGGCAGTTGCCTTCGTGCCCGTATGGACACGAAGCCGCGCGGGAAAGCGTCTGCTCTATGGTCGTGCGGCACTCCTGGCACATTCCGCCTTCATCTTTTTGAGCATCGGAGTGATTGCCTTGGCAATAGATGCTTCCCATGGCTTCGAGAACGCGTCTGTCTTTATCGATCTTATCCACGTGCATCAGTATAGATGAGCTAGGAGCTTACGTACCATGAAGCTCTTAAGTGGACGTTCGTTAGCGGTGCTCTTTTCCTGATCGGACCCTCAGCTACTTGCGACGCTTCGCTGTCTCGGATTTATAGCGTTCGAGCTGCTTATTCAAAAGCTTCGTCTCGCGCCGATAGAGTCCTGTGAAGAGTAGGCTGCTCAAGGCGAGTATCACCACATACGTAACGTTCCAGATCAGCCATGCGCCGGGTAGTTCAGCAGGAAACCAACCAAAGGCGATCGCGAGCGGTGTAAGGACCGCATAGAAGCACACGCCGAACAATGCGATGCGCGCACCGTAATTGAGACGGCGGATGAGGAGCGGCGTGAAGAATACGAGCTGCAAGACAACTGCCAAAAGCATCGCGCCCGCAATGGTCCAACAGCACATGATGCCTGCTCTCGCTTCTTCATCGGCGTATATCATGCCGAAGAACATGGAGAACAGCATGAAGAGCGTGAAGGCGATCGAGAAGTTGATGCAGAGCATCTTCATGATCTCGCCGGGGGTCTTTCTTTCGGTATCGATGATCTTGTTGTTCATGATCGATCCCTCCTAGGCACCTAGTAACTTCTTGATCGCGCTTGCATATTTGCGCGAGATCACGATCTCTTCGTTGTTGTCGAGACGAGCGAGCAATCGTCCGCCTACGTAGGGTTTGAGCCCTGCTATACGACAAAGATTCACGAGGCAGTTCTTTGCGATGCGTACGAAGTGGGCATCTGCAAGGCGTTCCTCGAGCTCGATGAGACGCAGTGGCATTTCCAAAACAGTTGTGGCTGAGTAGGCAAAGCATCTGCCGTCGATGGATTCGATGTAGAGTATCTCGCCTGCGGGAACGACGCAGGTCTCTCCTTGCACAGTGCCATTGAGTCTTCGATCATGCATGCGCAGGCTTGCGACGATAGCCGCGATGGATTCGTCGACAGCAGCGCAGCGGAGCAGCACTTCGGGTTCCGCGAGCGATCGGTCTGTTTCGATCTCAATCTTCATGAGTCTTCCTTTCTGGGCGAAAGTATAGACCCGCCCGCAGAGAAAGGAGAGCGCGCCCCGCGGAGATGCATCCAGTCTCTATTGAAATGCAAAAGGATGGATGGGAAGGAGGTTGTTTTCGTCAGGCATCGAAGTGGGTGAATGAGCGTGCTGAAAGCTTGCAGGCGACAACATTGCAAACGATGAAGACCACAAGTCCTGCCGCAAGCGCGCAAAATTGAGCACTTGGGTCATTGAAGCCAGCGATACCAAAGGACGCAGCGTTCGCAAAGGGGAGATAGGGGAGCACTACGGTTGCAGTGATGCAGAGCGCGACAGGGATAGAAGCGATGATGAAAGGCAATCCAATCTTCAGCGGATCACGATAATACAAGGGGTAGAAGACCAGGTTGAACATGCCGAACGTGATGAATCCGAGCGCAACAAGATAGAGATTCGCCGCCGTTCCCACTGCTTCAGAAGGAGGGGTGATCGCGTTGATTCCCAGCGGGCCGCGTAGCGCGATGAAGATGACCATAATGGCGAGCATGATCGTTTCGATTCCTATCATGGTAAGGATACGTGCCCTTGCCATGCTGGCGCGAGACAGCGGGAGGGAGAACGAGTACTCGAGGTCGTGCATTTCGCGGGCGTTCATTCCGTTGAAGAAGGCGACCAGGACCCCGTAGATGAAAATGGCGCCATACATCCACGATGGTATGAGCACGAGCGCTCCGAGTACCACGATGAAATAGGTCGAAGGATGCACGACGAGGCGGAGCTCTTTCAAAAGTGCGACTTTCATAGCGTTGCCTCCTGTGCCGTGTGGGTCATGATGTCGTCGAGCGTTGCAGGGTCACCGATGCCTGATCGGGCAGGGACAAGAGCGCTCGTTCCGTTGGCGGTTTCGCGTATTCCGCAGATCGGTGTGTCGGCGCGTTGCGCGGCGTCGAGCGGTGCAACGCGATAGCGATCCTTAAATTCGGAAAGGCTCCCTTTGCCGATGATGTTCCCGTTGTCGATATAGAGGATGTTGGACGCGCATTTTTCGAGGTCGGAGGTTATGTGCGTGGAGAACAGCACGCCTACGTTCTCGCTTCTGGCCAGCTTGAGGAGGATATCCAGCACTTCTTCGCGCGAAGCAGGGTCGAGCCCGCTGGTTGGTTCATCGAGGATGAGCAGTCTTGCGTTGTGAGAGAGAGCGAGTGCGAGTGCGAGCTTGACCCGCATACCTTGGGACAGATCCATGATGCGCTTCTTCTGATCGAGGTTGAAGAGCTTGCAATAGCGAGCATACGCATCGTCACTCCAATTCGCATAGAAGTTGCTCGTGATGCTCGCAATGAGCGAGAGCCGCTTGGTGCGATAGAAGTCTGCGCTGTTGAGTTCGAACCCAACCTGCTCCTTGATGGTGTCTTCGTTTCCCAGGTACGGCTTCCCGAAGTATTCGATGGTTCCGCCATCGGGGTGCACCGCACCTTCAAGGCATTTCAAGGCGGTCGATTTTCCCGCGCCGTTTCGTCCGATGAAGCCCGTTATGGTCCCTGCCTCGACCGAGAAGGAAACATCACGCAACTCGAAGGCAGGGTAGGATTTCGCGAGGTCCTCGACGCGCAAGAGCGTTTCTGGCTTGGATGAGCCACTGCTATGAATTGGTGGTTGGGCCATCTGCTCTCCGTTCGTTCACTATTCGCCCATAGCTTTCAAGCATGGATTCCGCATCTTCGACCTTCTGCAGTGCGATGCCTTGAGCTTCGTCGCCCAAAATGAGCAGCTCGGATCCTGCGTGCAGATCGAAGATGGCGCGCGCTTTCTTCGGGATGACGATCTGTCCGCGTTCTCCCATGCGCACGATGCCGAAGATGTGCTTCCCGCGGGGAGGAATGGGGTAGCCAGTCGCTGCTTCGTTATGTGCGATGAGGTCGTCGACAGAAACACCCAAAAGTTTTGCGAGCGCATAGGCGTTTTCGAGATCGGGAAGAGATTCTCCCGATTCCCATTTGGCAACGGTCTGCCTTGCAACGCTCAGTCGGTTCGCAAGATCTTCTTGGGTGAGTCCGAGCGCCTTTCGTGCTGCTTGAATATTCTGAGAAATCATACGATTCATACCTCCTGATATAGCGTATCGCCCATTTTCTTCTTTCACCACCAAGTATAGATGGCATTTGAAGGGCAATAATGTAATGAGTTCATGACATTTCAAGACACTGGAAAACAGTTCTGCCTTCGCTTTGTTTTGAAGGGCGGTGCTGTTCTTTGCCCCCTTAAGGGTTTTAGCTTGACGGCTGTGTATAGGTGTGTATATACTGTTTATATTGCATATGCACACAGTCTCGCGAAAGGACGCTTTTGCGAGACGATGCGGCAGCCGCTGCAGGGCTGCCGGAAAAGAGGACAATTGGAGATCGTTATTTCGAATTCGGGTTCGGTCCCGATCTACGAGCAGATAGAGGCTCAGATCAAAGACGCGATCATGACCGGCGAGTTAACAGCGGGGGAGCATCTCCCAAGCATTCGCTCTCTTGCCAATGATCTGCGGGTGAGCGTGATCACTACCAAGCGCGCGTACTCCGATCTGGAGGAGCTGGGCTTCGTGGTCACGGTTCAGGGGAAGGGTACCTTCGTTGCCAGTGGCAATCAGGATCTGCTGCGTGAGGAGCGCATTCGCCATGTTGAAGAGTCGCTCGAGCGCGCAATAGCAGATGCGCGACCTCTCGGGCTTACCGCGGATGATCTGCACGAAATGCTCGATCTGCTCTTGGAAGACTAGCTCGTCCGAGGAGATTCACATGGACGCATTGATAAACGTAACTAACTTAGGGAAGCGCTACGATGGCTTCCATCTTGAAGATATCGGGCTTGCCGTCGAGGCTGGCACCGTTGTGGGCTTGATCGGATCGAACGGAGCGGGAAAGACCACCACGATCAAGATGCTGCTCGGCATCTTGCAACCCGATGAGGGTGAAGGTGAAGTGCTCGGTTGTCCGATCGGAAAAGGCATGTTTTTGGAAGGGAGCGTCAAGGAGCGTATCGGCGTTGTTCTCGATACGTGCGCCTTCCCTGAAACCTCGAAGGTTCAAGATGTGGCAACGCTCGGCCGTTTTGCCTATCGAAATTGGGACGCGAAGCGCTTCGGTGCGCTGTGCGAGCGTTTTGAGCTTGCGCCCAAGAAGAACGTGAAAGAACTTTCGCGCGGTATGGGCATGAAGCTCATGTTGGCCTTCGCGCTTTCACACGATCCTGAACTGCTCGTTTTGGATGAAGCAACAGCTGGCCTCGATCCGATGGCGCGCGAAGAGGTGCTTGATATCCTGCGGGATTTCATGAAGACCGACGATCACGCGATCTTGCTTTCGACGCATATCACGAACGATCTCGAGAAGATCGCCGATGAGATCATCTGTATAGATGGCGGCAAACTCGTTTTCGACCTGCCCAAGGATGAGGTGTGCGATGTGGCGGGCGTTGCGCACTGCAGGCAGCGCGACCTTGAACTAATAAGGGAGAGCGCTTGGGCAGAAGATGAGCGTATGCGGAAGCTCAAGAGCGGCATGGCCTACGATGTGCTCGTGCCCGATCGCTTCGCTTTCGCGAAGGCTTTTCCAGACATCGCGCTCGATAGCGCAACCATTGACGATTACATGACGCTCACCTTGAAAGGAGAGCAACTATGAAAGCTATGATCTTCTCAGACCTCATCACTTCCAAGAATGCTTTTGTGCAACTGCTGCTCATATCCATTGTGATCTGCGGGTTCCTTGCATGGGGTACGGGTGAGGTGATCGTTGGCACGGCTGCAATGGCAACGATGGCGCCTTTGATGTATCTCTTCTCGATCTTCGCCTACGACGAGATGAACGGATGGGAGCGCTTCCGTATGACGTTGCCTTTGACCAAGCACCAGGTTGCCTACGGGCGCTACGTGAGCATGCTCATCGTTTCGGTGGTCTCGATGCTTGCGGCTTGGCTGATCTCGTTCGTATTCATCGCGATCATTCAGGCTTGGGGTGGTTTCGGCACAAGTGCGGAGTTCGCGGCCCCTGAGTCTCCCCTCGCTATCCTCGATTGCGGCATAGCTGGCTTTGTCTTCATCTTGCTGCTTGCAGCACTCACCCTGCCGCTTCTGATGCGTTTTGGCATGAACAAGGCAACACGCCTTTTGCCGCTTCTCGTGGTCGTGATGGTCGTGCTTGCGAGCGTTGCGATCGGAAACGTTTCAGATGGGATCGACATGGTGGCCGTGCGCACCTTCTTGAATGACCACACGGTTGCTATCGCGATAGGGGGCTGTGTGGTGTCAGTTGTCCTTTATGTTGTGAGCGCATTTATCGCCGCACGCCTCTATCAGGCTCGCGAACTGTAAAATAGATCGAAGCACGTGGCGCAAACGGAACGATCTCGCTTTTTGCGAGCGCACATGCGCTGCTGTGCTTCGCTATTGTTCTATGAAAGGGCTCATGATGGATTATCAGAAGATCACCTACACCGTTGAAGAGGGCATTGCGGTCATCGCGATGGCGTGCAAAGAGAATTTGAATGCGCTCGACATGCAGATGGGTGCCGAATTGCTCGATGCGATACGTAACGCGGAAACGAACGATGAGGTGAAGGTGCTCGTGATCAAAGGGCTCGAGCGTTCATTCTCTGCAGGTGGCGATGTGGGGATGCTCCATGGTGTCTTCGAATCGGGCGAGCCGATGGACATGGCAGCCATGATGGAGAAGAACAGCATCATCACCGACAAGCTCAAGAAGATGGACAAGCTCGTCATCACCTCGGTTGCTGGGTCGGTCGCGGGAGCTGGCGTGAGCTTGGCATTGAGCGGCGATTTCATGATCTGCGCCGATAATGCGAAGTTCATCCTTGCATTCGTGAACCTCAGTCTCGTGCCTGATATGGGTCTTACCTATCTGCTCTCGAAGACCATCGGCCCTGCGCGCACGATGGATCTGGCCGTGACGGGCCGCCCGGTGGATGTAGCGGAATTCTACGACTGGGGTCTTGTGCAGCGCATGGTGCCTGCCGATATCTTGGATGAGGAGACGATGAAATTCGCGCGTAAGCTGGTGCGTGGTCCACTGGTCGCTTACAAGAACATCAAGAAGCAGATCTACACCGTTGAGTATGCGGAGTATCTCAAGTGGATCACGACCGTTGAAGTGCCCACGCAATGCGAATGTGCTGCGACGCAGGATTTCCGCGAAGGTGTCTACGCTTTCATCGAGAAGCGCCGCGCGGCATTTGCCGGCGAATAATGCGCCTGGGTATTAGTGGCGACAAGCTGCGCTTGGATCCATGAGGGAAACTTTGCCTTCAGCGAACATTTGAGCTACTTTGCCAACATTCGGCTCGGTCGTGTCTGAATAGACCTGCACGCCTGCATTGGTGAAACGCGTGAAGGGCGGCATACCCATGCCAGCTGCCAAGATTCCGTCAACATTGAGACCAGAGACGAAATCGATCACGCCACCGCATCCTACCGCATCATGGTCAACATTTTTGATGGAGTCAACGTTTGCGATATCCATATCTTCCGTATAGGTAATGATGGTGAAGTAAGGCGCATGTCCGAAATGGCCACTGCGCATACTTTCGAGGCCGGTGTCGCTTTCGCTGGGAATTGCGATTTTCATAAGAATTCCTTTCGGTTGGTTGGAACGAGCGTTTAAATCATGAGGCAGCCATCTCAGCGATAGCGTCGCTTGAGCGTTTGATCTTCGCCTCGATACGTTCTTTTTCATCGCCTGTTGCAGGCGTGGGTTGGTAGTTGTTTCGCGAGCTGACTGAAGAGATTGAACAGGGAATCACGTTCGTGTTGTCGATCGTGACATCGTTGCCGCACACCGTGAACGTTTGTTGAACGATCATGCAATCCTTGTCGCTGGGGTTCTTGTTGCCGCCGAAGCAGAAATTACCCAAGCTATAGACGATCGTATGTCCGTTGTAGTTCTCCATGCCTTGGATCACATGCGGGTGCGATCCGACCACGAGCGTTGCTCCAGCATCGATGGCGGCATGTCCGAGCTCCATCTGAACGCTGTCGGGCACAGTCTCGCGCTCGGTTCCCCAGTGGAAGAACACGACGATGATCTGCGCTCCCGCTTCTTTGGCGGCGTTGATGTTGCTCACCATTTCGTCCTTGATGCCAGCGCCTTCGGCAAGTTCGTACGTTCCGACGAGCGCGACCTTCACGCCTTTCACATCCAGATACGCGATGCGATCGTAGCCGAAGGTGGGAATACCCACAGCCTCGACCGCTTCGATGGTGTCGGTGTAGCTTTGGTCGCCGTAGTCGCGCGAATGATTGTTCGCGAGCGATGCGGCATCGACGTTGCCCGCCTTGAGTATCTCGGCGTATTCGCGCGGTGCTTTGAACGCGAAGGTCTTATCGGCGCGCGTAGTGGAATCGGTAAGGGTGCCTTCCATGTTCACGATCGTGGCATCGTCGTCTGCGAAGATGCTAGCCACGTTCGCGAAGAAATAGGCGGGGTCGCCCACTTCGTTGTATTTTGCGTTGAAGCTGGTAGAGCGATCGAAGCCCTCGTCGGTGCCGAGTGTGCAATCGCCCGCGAAGGAAAGCGTGATCGTTTGGCCTTCAGAGGCAGCTTTGTCCGAGGCAGCAAGCGTTCCTTCGTTGTTCGATTCGCCTGAGGAGCAGGAGGTGCAGGAGCTGAATGCGAATGCGACTGCGATAAGGGCGATGAGGGCGAAAGCGATCCAGACTGGTAGATGACGTTTGGAGTTGCGCATCTGATATGGAGGATGAGCTGCGTGGGTGGTTGGTGGCATAACACGGTGTTGCTCTTGATGCACCTTGGTGTTCGCGCCCGCTCCGCGCATATGAGGTGCATTTGAGCGAGTGGTTTCGCGTTTTGTGCCGTGTGTGGCCGTGCGCCGTGCGGGGCGGTCGGTGCGCTTTGTGGGTTTTCTATCTTGCTTTTTATTATGTTGATATGGCATATGCCACCTTTTTCTTAGTAAGCTAGAGAAATAGTAACAAAGACTGCGCCATGATGACCAGGGAAGAAAGGCGTTTGGGCATGATAATCAAGAAATCACCGCGCGATATCGATGCGATGGCGAAAGCGGGGGAGCTCTCTGCACGAGCGCTTCGCGTGGTTGGTGCTGCGGTGAAGCCGGGCGTGACCACGCTCGAGCTCGATCGTATCGCTGAAGAGACCATTCGTCAGGGCGGTGGCATCCCGGCATTCAAAGGCTACGGTGGATTTCCAGGTTCTATCTGCGCGTCGATCAACGAGCAGATCGTTCACGGCATTCCTTCCGATGCAGTTGTGCTGCAAGAGGGCGATATCATCTCGATCGACACGGGCGCTACCGTTGGCGGCTGGGTTGGCGATAATGCCTGGACCTTCCCTGTGGGAAAGATCTCGCCGAAGAAGCAGCGCTTGCTCGAGGTGACCGAAGAGAGCATGTGGGCAGGCATCGATGCGGCACGCGCGGGGAATCATCTAGGCGATATCGGGCACGCGGTTCAGGCGATCGCTGAGGACGCGGGGTATGGCGTCGTGCGCGAATATGTGGGGCATGGGATCGGCCGCGTTATGCACGAAGAGCCGAATGTGCCGAATTACGGGCGCAGGCATACGGGTCCGTTGCTTGAAGTGGGCATGGTGCTGGCGATCGAGCCGATGATCAACATGGGCACGCGTAAGACCAAGCAGCTATCTGATGGTTGGGGCGTGATCACGCGCGACGGGAAGCCAAGTGCGCATTTCGAGAAGACGGTAGCTATTACGGAAGAGGGACCGCGACTGCTCACGATCGAGCCGGATTATCGTCGACCAGTTGAATAGCGTTCGTTTGAGCGGTCGCTACTCGTGCGCGGTGAGCGTTGTGCCCATGCCGAAGTCGTAGCTGCCAGCGATGGCTACTCGTGCGCGCGGGGGTGCGCGGCGAGATATTCTTCCTTCAGATGCGACATCTGCACATGAGTATAGATCTGCGTTGTGGCGATGTCGGCATGTCCGAGCATATCCTGGATCGAACGCAGATCGGCGCCGCCTTCGAGCAGGTGGGTTGCGAACGAATGACGTAGCGTGTGAGGGTGAAGGTTCTTCACGCCAATGCTCATACCAGCGCGCGCTACGATCGCATGCACGCTTTGACGCGAAAGGCGCCCGCCACGCGCATTCAGAAAGACCGCCGTGGTGGCAGGAGCTTTTGTGCTTTCAAGTTCGGGGCGCACCTCGTTCAAGTATTCGATCAGTCGTTCGAAGGCGATGCCTGAAATGGGCACGATACGTTCCTTGCTTCCCTTGCCGAACACCCGCAAAAAGCCTTCTTCGGAAAGGATGTTCGCTCGGTCAAGGTTCACCAGCTCGCTCACGCGCAAACCGCATCCGTAGAGCACTTCGAGGATGGTCGCATCGCGTTTGCCCGTTGCTGTTGAAGTGTCAACGTTGTCGAGCAGAGCGTTCACCTGATCGATCGAAAGCACATCGGGAAGGCGGCCTGGCTTCTTGGGAAGCGGGATCGCTTGAGCCGGGTCGGCATCCACGTATCCTTCGCGTAGGGCGAAGCGATGCAATCCCTTTATCGCTGAAAGCCTGCGTTCGAGAGTCGAGACAGCAAAGCCTTGATCGAGCTGGCTCTTTTGGAAAGCAAGGATATCATCGCGCTCTATATGGGCAAGATCGGTCTTGCCGCGTTCTTCAAGAAAGGTGCGATAGGTTGCAAGGTCCTTGGCGTAGGCATCGATCGTGAGCGGAGAAGAACCGCGTTCGATGGCAAGATAGGCAAAGTATTCTTCGATGATCTGTTCCATGGCTTCATTGTAAACGCCTTGGAGCAACCTGTCTTATTTGGTAGTTTTTGTTGGTGATTGGTTCGGGTTGTTCAGGTAGTTTCCGGGAAGATTCTCAGCTGGCGCTCCACAAGCTTGTATGCATCGCCATGCAAGCACATCGAGCGCATCGATTATTGGAAGCGATCCGTAGCAGTATCCAAGATCGAGCAGCGATAGTTCGGTGCAGCCGAGAATGATGCTATCGGCGCCTGATGCGATAATCTTCGCGCATGCTGTTCGAAGCATTTTGGTGGGCACGGTCTTCCCTGCTTTTAGGTAGGTATAGATCATGTCCATTATGAGGACTTGCAGCTCTGTTGAGGGGAGGATGCAATCGATCCCTTCATCTGCGCAGAGAAATTGGAAAATGTTGCTTTCGATCGTGCCGGTGGTAGCGAGGATGATCGGGTGCTGGCAGCCAAGAGATGCTACGAACTGGATCGTCTCCTTCGGCATATGAAGGAATTGGGTGTGCGGGGCTGCCGAAGCGATCTCGCTATAACCTGCATGGGCAGTGTTGCACGACATGGCGATCACTTCGCACCCGAGCATTTCGAGCAGCCGCGCTTTTTCTTGCAGGATGGGAACGAAATCGCATGCGTCGGTCGAGTCGTTCAAATATGATGTGCGATCAGGCACAGAAGGATCGGAAAGAAGGATCGCATCGATGTGCTCCTGGTCGGTGCGTGCGGCGGTCATCTCGGTAACGCGCGTGAACAAGCGTGCGCCTGCAGCTGGCCCCATTCCTCCTATGATCCCCAGGCGTTTCATTTTCTACGCACGATCGTTTTGGTAGATGCGCAAAACGCGCGGATTGACCATGAGAGGATTGATATCTGCGGTCGCTCTATCGCCGATATGTGCCGGTTGATCGGTGACATCGACCATGCAAAGCGACATGTCGACAACGCCAAGAATAGGATAGTCGACCCCTTCGATGGCAACGGTTGCATGCTTGCGGAGCACGCATTGTTTCGCAGTGGAGAGCACCTGGTGAAAACGGGGCTAAGGGGTAACTTGCAGGCCGAATCCGTCTTGTGTTCCGATCGGCACTATAGCGGCAAGGGTGTCGCGCTTGGTGCGATAAGTTCCGTGGTAGCCAAGTGAGCTGCCTTTGGGGAAATGCTTGAGGTCGATCACGGCGCTCTCAAGAACTCCGATGCGCTGCAACCTATTCTCTTCGCGAGTGATGATGCGTCCGGTGAAGCCTGATCCGATGCGCACTGCATCAAGTGCTGAATTCGGCACATTGAACAGCCCTGCCGAATTAGCCATATGACGGATTCCTGTATCGAAGCCTCTATCTTGGAGCGAAATCACGCACTGTTTGAAAGAGGCGAGTTCTTGTGTGCTGGTTTCTGGGTGGTTTAGATCTGAAGCATCGGAAAAGTGGCTGTAGATGCCTTCGATGTGAAGCCCATCAAGCGAAAAGCAAGAGGCGATGCTTTTGGTTTTTTGGGGCGCGAACCCGTATCGTCCCAATCCTGTATCGATTTTGAGATGCGCTCGCGCCTGAATCCCGAGTCGGCTGGCTGCGAGGTCCAAGGCGCGTGCTGCCGCACTTGATCCAATGGTTGCAATGCAGTTGTTCTCCATGATGACCTTGAGCTCTTCGTAGAGGGCGGTCGATCGAAGCATCAGGATGTCTGCATCGTTACCAACCGTCTCACGTAACGGCGCTATGTCGGTCAGTTCGGTTATTGCAAACTGCGTTATGCCAGCATTCCGTGTGGTTTTCGCGAGCCATTCAAGCCCCAATCCGTAACCGTTATTCTTCACGACCGCAATAAGGGGTGCGCCAGCTTTGCGCTGCAGTGTTTGGATGTTTTGTTCGACCTTGTGTGAATCGATGGAATAGATGGTCATATGCTGTCTCGTTTTTCGTTGGCGAATAGAAAGGAAGGGCTACTTATATTGATGCCCGTCGGTGTCCCAAAAATAGCGTTTGAACTTACGGATCTGGTTGTAGTACATCGTCATGGCCCAGAAGTTGTGAAGCAGGCTATCTTTTGCATAGAAGAGCGGGTAGGGCGATCTCGCCTTTTTCAGCGTTGCGAGCACTCTTTGCAGCAACTCCTTATCGAGGATCGAGCGCTTGAGCACATAGGGCGGAACGCAGTTGTATACGAAGGGTCGATAGGCTTCTCGATAAGGAAGCTGCTTGCCGAGAACATACTGATCGACAACGAGCGAAACGAAACTGATGCCACCCAAACTGGTGAAATAGGTGCTTCTTCCTGCACGCACATTGATCTCGAAGAAATTGTATTCGCCGGTGCGCGCATCGTATTTGATGTCGAAGTTTCCATATCCTTGATACTTCGTTCTCTTCAGGAATTTGCGAGCGTACTCGATGATGGCGGGCTCACGTTCGCCCAAAATGCAAAGTGGGTTACCAAGCGCGGTGGGGCTGTGATCCTGAAGGGCAGTGATGCCGCCCGATACCGCAACCAGGTTTCCTTCTGCATCGCTGAAGGTGTTGAGAATGCGCAGCGCTTCGTCGCCACCGGGGATGAAGTCCTGAATCAAGAAATCGCCATCGTAGTCAGAGGCGCGCACGTCCTGCCACACCTGTGCAAGCTCTGCGGGCGTTTCGATTTCGTAAGCTTTTCGTTTGTGGGCAACATCCGCATTTTGGAACTTCGTGGTGTCGGAGGGCTTTGCTACACAGGGGTAAGGAAAAGCATCGAGCGGAAGCGTTTCAGGGCCTTCGCTGCCTGCGCTGAAATACCAGGTTTTAGGATGCGGGATGGAAAGCTCGTCGCAGAGCTCATAGAAGCCGCGTTTTTGAGAGATGGTATCCAGGAGCGCAAGATCATTGCAGGGAACGAGGTATCCTGCTTCTTCAAGACGCTTCTTTCCAGCTGAAAACATGAGCGCGTGACGATCGTCGCAGCCGAGGAGCAAAGGGATAAGGCTAGGGTCTTCATCATGCAACTCGCGCCCGATCTTCTCAAGCGCACGATAGAGCCCTTCAGGATGTGCTGCATCTTCGACGATATGACATTCGGCGAAGCGGCTCGTAGTGAGCATCTTGACATCCTGTGTGAGAACAACGATGCAGCGTGTCGTACCATATTTGGCATGAAATTCGCGAATGTAGGCATACGCGAGAAACGTGCCGCCGATAATGACGGGCACGATCTTCCTGCCAACTTCCTGTTCCGTGATAAGGGGAAGCGCGCGTTTTCTCTGTTGCTCAGGCATGTTCTACTCCGTTCTTGCTCTTTACTAGGATCAATGAGTGGCTCCGTGCTGTGGGTTTTGTGCTCTGTGCTGTGAGCTGCGCGATCAGCGAGCCGCTTCTGTTTCATAAGGCGATGTGCGCTCAACGAAATACATGCGATACCACATCAAGAACATCCATACGATGAAGATCTTTCGACTCCGATCAGCTCCGGCAAGATGCTCGTTCAGCAATCGGTCGAGCTCGTCTTTGTTGAAGAACAGCTGCGCTTCGGGACTTTCGAACCACGTTTTTACGCGCCGGGCATTAGCGGGTTCACGCAGCCAAGCGGCAACAGGGACGGGAAATCCTAGCTTTTCCTTTTGCGCCCAATCTGTGGGGATGGCAGTCAAAGAGGCTTTTCTCAAGGCAACCTTGGTCTGTTCAGGAGTTACCCGCATGTCAAGTGGCAGCACGGATGCCGCTGCGAATACTTCCTTATCCAGAAAGGGGACGCGGCTTTCAAGAGAGTGAGCCATCGCCATCTTGTCGGTTTTGAGCAGGATATCTCCCACGAGCCAGTTGCGAATGTCCACGTATTGCATCTGGGTCGGCTCATCGAAGTCATGGTCTTGGGCTTCCTGGTAATCGGGAGAAACGACCTCGAGCGGATCGGGTGCCTTCACGGGATTCTTGAGGATTCGCTCGCGTTCTTCCACCGTGAAGGAAACGCCATTGGCGTTGGTGTAATACCAGTCCGCTACGGTCTCGCTTGCGCGTTCCAGGAAGTTCGCGCCGCGTATGCCGAGCTTTCGCAAGAGCGCTGCGCTTGCGCGAAGAAGCGGCTTGGGAAGCTTGCTTAGCCGATCGGTTGCCATGGGAGCCTGATAGATCTTATATCCGCCGAAGAGCTCATCAGCTCCTTCTCCCGAGAGCACGGCCTTCACTTTCTTGGAAGCGATCTGGTCGACGAAGAAGAGCGCAACTGCCGAAGGGTCTCCCGAGGGCTCATCCATATGCCACTGCACATAAGGCAACGCTTTCCAGTATTCATCTTGGGTGATGTATTTGTTCGTGTTGGACACATCCAGTTTTTCAGCAAGCTCGGCTGCCCACGAGATCTCATCTCGTTCGCCTTCGTATTCGCTGAAGCCAACGGTGAAGGTTTGGACCAGGGGATTTTCCTGTGCGAGCAGTGCTGCCATGTAGCTCGAATCGATGCCGCTCGACATGAAACTGCCCACTTCAACATCGGCCACGTTGTGGTAGTGAACGCTCTCGCGCATAGCGTCTCCCACGCGCTCGGCTGCTTCGTGAAGCGAGCAGCTCACCTTGGTCTCATCGAAGAGGGGAGACCAATACTGCTTCATCTCTATATGGCCATCCGGATGCACGACCATAGAATGCGCAGGCGGCAGTTTGTAAATGCCTTTGAAAAAGGTTTCAGGAAGCGCACTGAACTGAAAGCTGAGGTACTGCTCAAGAGCCTCGCGATTGAGCTCGCGTTCGTAGGCTGGATGCTCGAGGATGCTCTTTATCTCCGATGCGAAGATGAACTGTTCTTGCTGAACGGTGTAGTAGAAAGGTTTGATGCCGAAGAAATCGCGTGCACAGAACAAGATCTGCTTCTGCTCGTCCCAGATCGCGAAGGCGAACATGCCACGAATGCGGTCCAGTACTTTTTCTCCCCAGGCAATATAGCCTGTGAGCAGAACTTCGGTATCTGACGTGGTCTTGAGTACCCAGCCTTCTGCTTTGAGCACAGCGGCAAGATCGCGGTAGTTGTAAATCTCGCCATTGAACACGATCGCATACTCGCCATTTTGAGATACTACGGGGATATCGTTTGGTTTCTTGTTGGTGCCGAGCGCCTGGCCAGCGTTGATGAGTTCAGATACATGATGATTCGACTTGCGGACCATCGGTTGGTAGCCACCCTCAAGATCGATCAAAGAAAGACGACGGTGGCCGAGAGCAACGCCGTTTGCAAGATACGCTCCTTCGCCGTCTGGTCCGCGGTGCGCCATGATGTCGCACATGTTCTTCAGGGCCTGAGCGTCCTCGGGTTGAGCATGGGTGAAGCCGCAAATTCCGCACATGAGCTAACACCAGCCCATCTTTTTTCTGAGAATTCGAGCAATTGATGAGTGTGAAATACTGTTTGGCGCACTGTCCACAACAAGATCCTCCTTCGGGGTTGTTCCGGAGGGTGGATCCTCATATCAAATTGTCTTATGGAAGGCCGTTTGAAGAAGGATGTCCACCCTATGTCGCCAAACAGTCCTAACCACGCAAACACGCGTCGCAGGGGGCGGACACCCTTCTGCAAACCCGTGTTTGCGGGTACGTGGTTTTTATTAGACTGTTTGGCACGAAAAAGGATAACACACTAATGTGTTGGTTTCCTAACAGCGCCAATCAGCGTCCAGGCATTATGTGGAATAGAAAGAGGATTTGAGCCATAAGAGCTGCATTTTTTGTACATGACGAAATCCTTTCTTCTCTGTTGGATGGGTCGATCATGGTGAATTTGACTTGGCGCTATCCTATGATTCGAGAAGGGCTTCTGTCTCATAACAAGGCATGAACTTATTCTTAAGGTTTTCTTACTAAGCATTTGAGCTGGATTTATGCATGCTGCAACGTGATAGGTGTGCGCGCATGAAAAAAGCACCGAACACGATCGGTGCTTTTATGCGTTGCAACATCCTTATTTAGTGGAAAGACAGTATTTTGCTTCAAGCGTTCTTAGCGTGGAGCCATCCAGGCCTTGATGATCTCGAGTGCGAGACGGTGCATCTCGTCCAATCCGCCTTCAAGTAAGCCTGCATCGAGATAAGTCTGTATGCAGTTTTGGTGGTCAGCTGCTTGGCTATTGCTTGGATCGTTGGCGTAGTTTCCTAAAAGGGCCTTCGCTATTGATCGTTCGTTCTCAATCGGAACCGCTCCTTGTTCGCATACAACCTGTTTCATCTTACGCGTGCGCAGCCGATTGGCAACTGCAAACCCGTCTAGCTGATCTGCGGTATAGCGATTAAGCCAGCTGGTAGGGTCTTTGCATTGTTCATGCAGGCTTTCGAGCTCCTCTTCTGGACTTGTAGTGTTGAAAAGATACACAGCAAGTATCTCTGGATGCACAGGATGGGTGGCGCCGTTACGTGGGCGTACCGGATGTGCGAAGTGCTTGATCGCATCAGCCCAGATACATCCTTCAACTATGATGCTCTTGCAATCAGAAAGCATTTGTTCGGCATATACCGAACAAGCACGAGCAACTTTTGAATCCCTGTCTCGACAAGCTTGCACAAAACCACTGGTATCTGTTGCCCAGGTGTCGGGATCGATCGGAAGAAAGTTCATTCCGGTGGATGCAAGGACGCGCCGAATCGCATCGCCTGAGACCGCATCGATTCCGTAAGTTAGCATGATCTCATGAGCAAGCGTGCTTTTCCCGCAGCGGGGTGGACCGCCTATGATCAATAGTTTCGGATGAGATGGCAGCTTGTTTAGGTGCAGGATCCTATCCCAGTCCATGGTCTCTTCCTTATGGCCGGTTTCTTTGTGGTCACCTTGGTTTGATCTCAATTATTATAAGAGAGAAACTAAGAAAACGAACTCGAGCTTGTGAAGAGACAGCGGGGCGACCATGATCGATCAGATGCCTGACGATTTCGAGATATTGCAAGGCAAAGGATTTGTGATGCTCTCTGCACCCCATGGCGTTGAGCATACGCGTGCGGGTAGGGTAAAACCTGCCGAAGTGCAGACGAGCGATCTTGCACGCGATCTTCATCGTTCGCTGCATTGTCCCGTCATCATCAAGACGAAGAGCAACGATGATGATCCGAACTACGACGAGCATTCTCCCTATCGTGACGCTCTGGTTGACTACGTGAAGAAAAACGATGCAAGAGTGGTGTTCGACTTGCATCAGCTCTCTTCCGAGCGCGAAGCTGCTTTTATCCTCGGTACGGCGGATGGCAAGAATCTGCGCGACGATATCGCGTTGTCGACGCTTTGCCGTTGCCTGGAGGACTTGGGAATAGGAGCGGTGCTTGTAGATGAAGTGTTCAAGGCGAGCGGACAGAATACGGTCGCGGCTTCAACAGCAAAGAGAGCTGACGTTTCGTGTATCCAGATCGAGATAAATTCGAAATATCTCTGCAAGGATTTTCCTGAATACGCCTATGATCGGATTCGGGATGCGCTTGAAGAATGCATCACATCTCTGAACAGCAATTTTGCCGATCATGTTTACGATGGCGGCTCAACGTTGGTGAGGGTCGTTGATGAGACGCTGCCCGTTCAGGATGGTTGCCTCTATAGTGTTGGTGTTCCTTCTGTATTCTATAAAGAAAACTATGCGACTCCGTTTCAGCTGGAATGTCCTAAACAAGGTACTTTGATGGATATCAGTATCGTTCCCCAAGATTCGCTTGGTGTTGGTCAGATCGCTATAACGAAGCATGTGCAACGAACCTTGAAGATAGCGGATCATGCTGATTACGAGGTTTTCATTCGGAAAGCGCCCTATGCGCGTTTCGACAAGATTCGTGTGCAGTCGATCGATAAGGTCAGCTCGGAAGATGTGGTCATCTCCACGAAGATGATCGAGGGAGGAGCAGTTCAAGAACTGCTTGAAGGCGCGGATCTCTTCGGAATAAAAGAAGTGGTCACGAACCAGAGCTTTATCGTAAAAGCCAACCACCTTGTTTTTGATGATTCGCTGGATGCGGGGGTTATCAAGCTAAACCGCAGGCAGCGTATACTGCTAGGCGAGCGCTTGCCCTGTCGACTTGAAGACGAGCTGCGCCAGCAAGTGGTTGCGTATATCAAAGCCGAAGAACAGGTTGCTGGAACGAGTGAAGAGCAACCTGCGTGTGAAAATACGATGCAAGCCGCTGATCAGGAGAAACCGCGATCGCTTGATGGACTGGCGATACTCGAAAAGACCTATCCTGCTCATGAGCCCATTCGCCAAGAGGGCCTCTCACATCCTGAAGAGGCGTACTTACGCAAAGTTTTCGAGCGCTGCTTCCCGCCCAGTATTGTCATCAAGCCGATTGTGCTCAGGAAGAAGAGACGCAATATCTTCAAGCGTATTGGCCGATGGATCGCGAATCTGTATGTGGGCAAGAGCACGCTCTCGCTTATGTGTCGGCGCCCTTATGCCAATGATGAGAATGATCGTGCGGTTCGCATGACGAAGGATAATATGGCGCATTTGGGCATTGATGAAATGGACAATGTCATCATCTCTTACAAGGATAAAGAGTGCATCTGCCAGGTCTTTCCCATTGAAGATGAGAGCAAACTGCAGGCGAACAATCTCTATACTCCCATCGATATGACGATTGGGATCCCGTTGCCGATCCGCACTGAACTTGGCATAACCGATCTGGATTCGACGGTGAAGGTGGATCGCGACACCGCGTTCATCATGAAGAAATGCGCCAACGAACAGGTTATCCCCGTTCTACTGGCGCTATTTTCCATGAATTTCTTGCAAGATTGTCCGTTCTATGTGCCCATCATCATCTTCTTGGTCATCACGCCGATCATCATCTACGTGAATCTCTCCTCGAAGCGCAATTCACGTGGGAAGTACTAGAAATGGTGAAGACCAATACTGTTAGATAGGAGACAGCATCATGCTCATGAAAGAAATATCTCAATCGATCGCTGTGTTCGCATCGGACGCGCCGACTATGGACCAGTTGATGTCTGCTCTTCGATTTGAAGGGATGCATCATTCTGAAGATCAAAGATGGGTTGCATTGGAGTTCGTTGCTGGTTTGGTTTCAGAGAATGCTACCCGCGCATTTTCCCCCGATGATTTACCGATCGTTACGTTCGATCCTGAGGAAAACCTCGTTGACGTTTTGCAGCGATGCGTAGAACTTGCTGATCCGGCGCAGTTCGACGACCTATCAGCAAAGCATGAAGCCAGTATGACCTGCCAAGGACTTGAAGAAATGATCGGGGTGGCAAAGGAGCTGGACTAACGAGTAACAAAATGCTTCTATAATTGAATCATGAGCGAGCCGAAGACTAGTTATATATCCATCGAAGACCAGATTCGCACGCAGCCAGATCGACCGCATCGATAGCGAACACGCCTTCGTTGGGATTATTCAAGCATTGCTTTATTGACGCGCAGCGTTCACAAAACCTACGAAGAGCGGATGGGGTTTGGTGGGGCGGCTCTTGAATTCGGGATGGCCTTGGCTTGCCACGAACCACGGGTGATCGGGGATCTCGACCATCTCGACCAAGCGCTCGTCTGGCGAGACGCCCGATATCGTAAGCCCTGCTTTCGTGAGCGTGTCGCGATAAGCGTTGTTCACTTCGTAGCGATGGCGGTGGCGCTCGTAGATGAGCTCTTCGCCATATGCTTCATGTGCTTTCGAGCCTGGCAAAACCTTGCAAGGGTAGGCCCCGAGGCGCATAGTGCCGCCTTTGTCTTCGATGTCTTCTTGTTCGGGCATAAGATCGATCACGCGATAGGGGGCTTCTTCGTCGAACTCAGCAGACGTTGCCCCTTTTAGGCCAGCCACATTACGAGCGAATTCGCAGACAGCTGCTTGCAGGCCAAGGCAGATTCCGAGGAACGGAATGTCGTGTTCGCGTGCATAGCGTGTTGCTTCGATCTTGCCTTCAAAGGCGCGCTGCCCAAAACCGCCGGGCACCAAGATGCCTTGCATCTCACCGAGCAGCTCGTCGGCATTTTCAGGGGTGAGCTCTTCGCCATCGATCAGGTGCACATCTACATCGGTGCCTTGTGCAATACCTGCATGATGAAGTGCCTCGATGATCGAAAGGTACGCATCGGGCAGGCTCACATATTTGCCTACGATCGCGATATCCGTCGTGTCTTTGCAAGCGGCGCGCGCGTCGAGGAATATTTGGAGAGGCGAGAGATCGATCGGAGTAACGGGCAGGTCGAGTTTCTCGAGCACTTGCACATCGAAGTCTTGCGCGGCGAGCATGATGGGCACCTCATAGATTGAAGGCGCGTCGGTACAGGAAAGCACTTCGCGTGGTGCTACATCGCAGAAGAGCGCTATCTTCTCGCGCACGCCACACGAGATCTCGTGATCGGAGCGACAGACGATGAAATCGGGCTGAACACCCAGTGAGCGCAGCTCCTTCACACTGTGCTGGGTAGGCTTGGTCTTCACCTCGTGAGCTGCAGCGATATAGGGCACGAGCGTCACGTGCACGAAACAGACATCGTCGGCAGGTCGTTCGCGCATGAATTGACGCGCAGCTTCGATGAAGGGAAGCGATTCGATGTCGCCGATCGTGCCGCCGATCTCCGAGATGACAATATCAGCATTCGTTTGATCGGCAATGCGGTAGAGGCGTTCCTTGATCGCTTCGGTCACGTGCGGAATGACCTGCACGGTACCACCGAGAAAATCGCCGCGACGCTCTCGCGCGATGAGCGTTTGATAGATCGATCCTTGAGTGAAGTTGGATTCCTTAGTGAGGCTTTCATCGATGAAGCGTTCATAATGTCCCAGATCGAGATCGGCTTCTTGACCGTCGTCGGTAACGAAGACTTCGCCGTGCTGGAAAGGAGACATAGTGCCAGGATCGACGTTTAGGTACGGATCCATCTTTTGCATGGTCACTTTGTAGCCGCGTGCTTTGAGCAGATGTCCGAGCGATGCTGCGGTAATGCCCTTGCCGAGCGATGAAACTACGCCGCCCGTAACGAAAATGTGCTTAGCCATGATACTCCTAACGGTGAACACCCTGCGTGGAAGACGTTCGAGCTCCCACGGGCCGACCTCTGTCCAACCGTTATTCAATTTTAAGGAGAAAATGCGCGCAGGACGAAAAACGAAACGTGCGTTCACATGCTTGTAATCAAATTGAAATAGAAGCGCGTAGATGATCGAGCTATTCGCGCGCTTCGCAAATCGGCCCACGTTCGCTGATCGAGGCAGGCTTGTCCCTTATTGCTTGAAGAAGGTTTCGGCGGCGTAATCGTAGAAGGATTTTGCCTGATAGCGCAAGAGGAGCGTGGGCTCTTCGCCAGTTGCCACGACGATCTTGCGGATAGGGGAGTCGAACGTGATGCGCTCGCCATCGATGAACAGCGTAGCGGCACGGCTTGCTGGCGAGCTATCCAGGTCGATCTCGACCACATCGGACGAGCCAGTGAGCAGCGCACGCGATTGAAGCGTGTGCGGTGCGATGGGTGCAACGATAAGTCCTTGATAGCTTGGATCAACGAGTGGTCCGCCCACAGAGAGCGCATACCCGGTAGAGCCTGTGGCAGAAGCGACGATAAGCCCATCGCTGCGCATATTGGCGATGAGTGAATCGGAAACGCTGTAGCTGAACCCGATCATGCGGCCTTGATCGCCTCGTGCGATGACCATCTCGTTTAGAGCGAAGAAGCGCTGCGGTTCGCCTTCGCCTTTGAGGATTGGGTCTGCGGTATGGCGGTCGCAGGAACCTTCGCTTTTGGTGGATTCGTCAACAAAGACTGAATGCGCTGATGGATCGGTGCTTTCAGCCGAGGGAGCCTTCGGCTTCTCATGGATGAGCGGATAGACCTCGAAATCATCTTGCTTTGTTGCGGCAGTATCGAGGTCGTTTTCGCAATAGACCTCCACTTGCAGGTTGGTGCGTGCTTCATAGGATACTTCGCCAGCGAGCGCCTCGCTTACGATCTGGATGATGCCCTCATCGTTGGGGTTAGCCATGAAGCCGAGGTGCCCGAAATTCACGCCAAGGATGGGGATACGGCGCGTGCCGATCTGGTTGGCGGTGCACAGGATCGTGCCATCGCCCCCTAAAACAACCGCTAGATTGAAAGCTGGTTCTTCACTTGTGGGGAATTGGTCGATAATAGAACAGTTCGACCGAAGGTCGTCACGATCGTACGTCTGATAGTCGATGTGCTGCTTATCGAAGAACGCTTCGAGCAAAAGGGATGCTTCGAGCGCTTTTGGATTGTAGTTATTGCGAACGATCAGAACACGCATGTGACTTCCCTTGGGCTTCCCTTACTATGGTTGATTGAGTCTACTCATTATAGTCGCACAAAGAGGACCTGTGGCAAACGATTCAAGCTCGAATATCATCAAGAACACCAGCCTGATCACGCTGGCAACGCTCACTTCGCGCGTAACCGGATTGGTGCGCACATGGGCGATGGCGTTCGCGCTGGGCAATACGGTTTTGGCCTCGGCGTATAACATTGCCTACAACATGCCGGCCATGATCTACGAACTTGCCGCAACCGGCATCTTGGCCACGGCATTCCTGCCGCTTTATCTACTGCAGAAGGAAAAGAACGGCGATAGCGGGGCGCAGACGTTCGCCTCCAACATCCTTACGCTCACTACGATCGTGCTCGGGCTTCTGGCGCTTGCCTGCTCGATCTTCTCTGCGCAAGTCATCGAGACGCAAACGTTCGCCGGGGGAGACCCAGCAGCGAAGGAGATGGCTATCTTCTTCTTCCGCGTGTTCGCCGTGCAGATCTTGCTTTATGGATTGGGCGCGGTCATCACCGGCATCCTGAATGCGGAGCGATCGTATTTGGCACCTTCGCTCGCGCCCGTGCTCAACAATCTGGTGGTCATCGTGACCATGTTCGGTTATGTGCCGCTCTCTTCGTGGAACCCCTCCTTTGCCATGTGGTGGTTGGCGGTGGGAACATCGCTTGGCGTGCTCGTGCAGTTCGGCGCCCAGATTCCTGCGCTCATAAAACGAGGCGTGCGCTTGCGCGCGTATGTGAATCTGCGCGATCCCATGCTGGTAGAAGCATTGAAGGTAGCTGCGCCGATGTTCCTCTATGTTGCTGGTACGATGATCACGTTCTCCTGCAAGAACGCTTTCGCGCTCCAGGCCACGCCGAACGGCCCTTCTACGTTGAACTACGCTTGGATGTGGTATCAGTTGCCCTATGGTGTTATCGCGGTATCGCTTGGCACCACGCTCTTGACCGAGCTTTCGGATTGCGCCGCGCGTGACGATTGGCCGGGTTTCCGTCGCTTTGTTTCGAGTGGCTTGCGCAATACGTTCTTCCTCATGATTCCGCTCGCTGCCATGGTGTGTTCGCTGGCTTTCCCGCTCATGCAGATGTTCCAGGCAGGTGCGTTCTCCGCTGAAGATACACAGAGCGTCGGCATCATCCTTATGTTCTGGACGCTCAGCTTACCCTTCTATGCGGGCTACATGTATATGTATCGCGTCTTCGCTGCTATGCGCAAGTTCGTCCAGTTCGCGCTCGTGGATTTTGCGCTGCGCTTCGTGCAGGTCTTCTTCTACTGGTATCTCTGTTCTGGGCCCGTGGGGCTGGTAGGTATTCCCGTAACGGACTTCTTCTTCTACGGTGTCATGTTCGTAGTGTGCTCGCTGATCGTGCGCAGCAAGGTCGGCTCGTATGGCAACAAGCGTATCGCGAGCATGTTCGTGAAGACGCTCGTTGCGAGCATCATTGCTGGTGTGGTGGTTTTCTTCGCATCGCAAGGCGTACTTGCGGCATTCCCGCTTGGAGGGGCAGCAGCTATTTTCGAAGCGGTCGCGATCGTGTGCGTTTGTGGCATCTTGGGGTTGGTCATCGCATTCGGGCTTTGCAAGGTGTTGCGCGTTTCCGAGTACCAGCTGCTCGGCTCGATCTTAGGTAAGCTCAAGAGCAAACTTCTCCGCCGCTAAGCGCCCTCTTTTGTTCGTACGGATGCTTTCGGCAGCAGCTAAACAACGCTTCTCCTAGAGCCTTCGCTCGCCTGCTTTTGGGCGTTTCCACTTTGCTCCCACTTCGGGCCATTTTCGTCTGAAAACTGAAAAAACAAGTGCCAAAATGGCTTTCAGAGCGTCTTGCGTCAGCAAATCTTCAAAAAACGCTCCACTTTGCTCCACCAACGGCATAACAAAATCTAGCTAAAAATGAAATAACAGACCACAACATATAGTGCCAAGTTCAATACTTGTACCAAAAGTGGTGGTAAAAGTGGGAACAAAGTGGGGTAAAAATGCATTTTGTGTTGCAATGTGGGGCTGATGGACTTAAAATACATTGCAGCGGAGAGTCTTATTTTGAGAGGAGGAGGAGTGAGCGAACTCTTAGGCGAATACCGTCACAAGATGGATGCCAAGGGACGCCTGTCGCTTCCTTCATCTTTCAGGAAAGTGCTCTCACAGGATCTCAGGATCACTCCTGATCCGGAAAACCAATGTCTGTATGTCTTTGAAGTGGATGACTACTCGAATTGGGTAGAAGGACTCTTCGAAGGCGAAGGTGGTTTTGACGTTAGCAGCAAACGTAAGTCTGCTCTACGTAAGGTACTCAATTCTCGCGTGAGGAACTGCGAGATTGATAACTCGGGCCGCATCCACCTTACCCCCGCTCAGCGAGAGATCGCCGGGCTGGACAAAGACGTGGTGTTCGTCGGTGATGAAGATCATTTTGAGATCTGGGACGCGAAGCGTTGGGATGATTTCGTCGGCTCTGTCGATCTGGCATCGCTGATGAGCGAATCCTAGAGCTTGCACTGTGACAAACGAATATCGGCATATACCTGTTCTGCTCGATGAATGTCTCTCAGGTTTAGAGCTTTCGGCGGGCAAGACCTTTGTCGATGCGACGCTTGGTGGCGCAGGGCATTCGCTCGAAGCAGCCAAGCTGATCGGGGCAACCGGTCACCTCATCGGCATCGATCAAGATCAGGTAGCACTCGATGCAGCAACTGCACGGCTTTTTGCCTTACCAGATGAGATACGCCCAGAAATCGATGTTCTCTATGGAAACTTCGGCATGCTCGACGAATTATTGGTCGAAGCGGAAGTTCCCCAGATCGATGCGATCCTCTTCGATATTGGCGTTTCCTCTGTGCAGATCGATACGCCTTCTCGCGGCTTTTCCTTTAAGGAAAATGGCCCACTCGATATGCGGATGAATCCGAGTAAACACACCATAACCGCAGCAGAGATCATCAACACCAAAAACGCAACAGATCTCGCTCGGATCATCCGGTCATATTCAGACGAGAAATGGGCTAACCGCATCGCGGAATTTATTGTGAAAACCCGCGAAAAGGCGCCTATCACAGAAAGTCAGCAGCTTGTCGAGATCATCAAGGCTGCGATACCCGCCTCTGCCAGAAGGAGCGGCGGGCATCCGGCCAAACGAACGTTTCAAGCGTTGCGCATCGAAGTGAACGGGGAGCTCGACATGCTCCGCAGTGGATTGGAAGCGGCGATCCGTTGGCTTGCTCCAGGGGGACGCATTGCGGTCATCAGCTATCATTCGCTCGAAGATCGCATCGTCAAAGATACTTTCAAAGAGTACGCCAAAGGTTGCACCTGTCCGCCCGATCTGCCCGTCTGCGTGTGTGGAAACAAGCCGATACTCGAGATCATCACCCGCAAGCCCATCGTGCCGAACGCTGAAGAGGTTGCCCGCAATCCCCGAAGCAGAAGTGCGAAACTGCGCATCGCAAAGCGCCTTGACGAATTATCCTCATGAGCACGCAGTCCACTTGCATTCTGCGCGTTCGCTCGTATAGAGATACAGTGCCGAAAGGTTGGTGAGAACTGTGGCAGGAGCACCCGCATATCGTTACGATACTGCCGTGCAAAGCCCGGTGCGTGAACACCAGCAGCCTCCCGTTCGTGTAGTACCGGGGCATAAGCATGAAATCCAACATGGCCTTACCGACTTCCATGTTCTTGTTGTTAAAGTGATCGTTGCCGCTTTGGCAGTGGTGCTTTGCATTGGTTTCATTCAAGTGGGACTCGCCTCTGCGGCGTATAGTGCAGCATCTGCTTCGAGCGAACTACGTTCGGAGATCGCAACCATGCGCTCTGATGGTCAATCGCTTGCCGTTCAGAAGAGCCTTATCGCATCGCCGAGCAATCTGCGTACTATCGCTGCTGATCAGCTTAAGATGGCTGCTCCCGCAACTGCTTCAACGATCACGCTCGAACCCGATGTAGTGGCCTTCGATGCGAGTGGCAATATCTCTCTTACGGAAAGCATCGCAGCTGTTGCCGCATTGGAGTAGGTCCTATGCCGTATTCGAAGAATCCCCGTTCGGGAAAACCTTCTCGTAACGCTTCACCTCGCACGCGACGCAAGGCTCAGGTGCCTGCATCTTCTTCGTATACAACGCATGCTGCCGCTACATTCGAAACGAGTCCGCACCGCTTGAGCATCTTGCTCGTGGTCGTTCTTGCGATCGCGATCATCGTGTTCGGACGTTTGGTGTGGGTACAGATCATTGACGCGCATGCTATCGAGCATGCCAGCGATTCGCAGCGTACCGTTACGGTAGATGTCGAACCGCGCCGTGGAACGATCTACGATCGCAATGGCGTGGTGCTTGCGACCACGGTCGATGCTTACAATTTCTTCTGTCATCCGCATAAACTGCAAGATCCTGAGCAGATCGATAGGCTCGTAAGCACACTGGTGCAGGTATGCGGTGGCAATGCTTCGGAATACCGCGAGAAGATCGAGCAGGATACCAATTTCGTCTATCTGTTCAAGGGAGCAGATGAAAAGCAGCTCGAAGCGGTGAAGGATCTGGGAATCGATGGCTTTGACTACGAGAAGACCAATAAGCGCATCTACCCGTGCGGCTCGATCGCCAGCCAGCTGATCGGTGTGGTAAACAACGAAGGCCAGCCGATTTCGGGTCTTGAGCTCTACTACAACGATATTCTCGGTGGAACGCCAGGCAAGAAGACCACTATGTACAGCAAAGAAGGCGTGCCGGTTCCTGGCGCGACGAAGATCGAAGCAGAAGTGGTGAATGGCCAGGACATCGTCATCTCGATCGATGTCGAGCTGCAAGAACGCGTTGAAAAAGCGGTGGTCAAACGAACTGATGAGGTTGGCGGCAAAACGGGATTCGGTGCGGTTATGAATGCTGAGACGGGCGAGATGCTCGCGTGCGCTTCAGCCCCCACCTTCGATATCACCGATCTGTCTTCAGTGAAAGAAGGCGCAACGAACCTTTCAGGCATATCGCTGCATTATGAGCCAGGTTCGGTGTTCAAGCCGATCGCGATGCTCGCTGCGCTCGAAGAGGGAACGGTGGAGCCAGACAAGAGTTACTTCTGTCCTGCTGTTCTTGAAGTAGGGGATCATAAGATCACCGACTCGCACGAACGCCCCGATGAGGACATGACCGCGACCACTATCATGGCTGATTCATCGAACATCGGCATGTCGTTGATCGCGAAGGAGCTTACCTTCTCGAAGTTCTATGAATACCTGCAGAAGTATCGGATCGTCGAAGACACGAAGATCGACTATCCCGGTGCAGTGAATGGTTACTTGGCACCGCGCGATAAGTGGACCGAGGTACAAGGTTACAACATCAGTTTCGGTCAGGGTGTTGAAATGAGCCCGATCCAGATCATGCGCTTCTACGGTATGCTCGCCAACAACGGTACGATCGCGCAGCCGCATTTCTTGATCGACGTGCCGTCGAAGAGCGAGGAGCTCGAATATCCTACCGAGAAGATCGTGGATAACGATTCAGCGATCGATAAGCTCGATGGCATGCTCGAGGCGGTCGTTGAAAAAGGCACGGGCACGCAAGCTCAGATCGAGGGCTATCGTGTGGCTGGCAAGACGGGCACGGCAGAGATCGCTAGCCCGAATGGAGGCTATAAGAAAGACGCGTACAATATCTCATTCGTCGGTTATCTGCCTGACGCTTCGACGAAGCTCGTATGCTTCGTTGGTGCGAACGAGGTGCCTGGCGAACGAAAGACCGTACCTGCCTTTCAGGATATAATGGAATTTGCGATCGATCGCTACAACATCACGCAAGACTAGGACGGCTATGACAGATCGAACCTGCGCAGAACTCTTCGACCACACACACGCTACGATCATCGGCGATGCCGATCGACCTATCTTGGGGGTCGCATATCGCAGTGATCAGGTGAGTCCCGGAGATGCGTTCTGTTGCATCGTTGGCTTGAAAGCTGACGGGCATGCCTTCGCGCAGGACGCCGTCGATCGTGGTGCAACGGTATTAGTGGTCGAGCGCATGCTCGAAGTGAAGGGGGATAACGATGTTACCTTCATCCTCGTTAACGACACGCGCAAGGCAATGGCTCATCTTGCGGCTCACTTCTATCGAATGCCAACTCAAGATCTTTCTCTCGTAGGAATCACGGGAACGAACGGTAAGACCACGACCGCCCATCTGGTTGAGCACATTGCTTCGACGTTGGGGAAGACCACCGGCATGATCGGTACGGTAGGGATCGATATCGCAGGCAAAGCGTTGCCTGCCGATCACACCACCCCGGAATCGTGCGACTTGCAACATATCTTCGCTGAGATGCGCGATGCAGGATGCGAAGTGGTGGCCATGGAGGTAAGCTCGCATGCACTCGATCTCGATCGCGTGCGGGATTCGACCTTTGCGGTCACTGCATTCACCAACCTCACGCAGGATCACCTCGACTATCACAAGACGTTCGAGGCGTATTTTGCTGCGAAACGGCGGCTTTTCTCTGCGGATTATCCTGCGAAACGCGTCATCAATATCGACAGCACGTGGGGAGAGCGACTCGTTGCCGATGCACTTGAACAGGGCGATGAGGTGATCACGACCGGATTCGCCGAGAACGCTGACGTTCATCCGATCGAGATCGCTTACGATGTCGCACGCACGCGCATTGTGCTTGGCGTGCGGGGGGAAGCGATCGCCTTCGAGTATCCGCTCGTGGGCAAATTCAATGTGGAGAACGTGATGACCGCCTTCGGTATTGCGCTCGAACTTGGCTTCGCGCCGCATGATATCGCACGTGCTTTGAGCGATGTGCCGCCGGTGCCGGGACGCATCGAGCACGTGATGCTCGAGGCGGGCGAGGGTTCGGATCGCGCGCGCGAGATCGCGGTGTATGTGGATTACGCCCATACGCCCGATGCGATCGAAAAAGCGCTCGCGTCAGTCAAGCAGCTTACGAAAGGCAAGACCATCGTCGTGTTCGGCTGCGGAGGGGATCGCGACGCGACCAAACGTCCGCTCATGGGTAAAGCAGCGCTCGCGGCAGACTTCGCAGTGGTCACTTCTGATAATCCCCGTACCGAATCGCCCGATGCGATCATCGAGGATATCGTTGCCGGCATGCAGGAATGCGGTGAGCGTTTCAGCGTCGAGCCCGATCGCAAACGCGCGATTGAGCATGCGCTCTCGCTTGCGCACCCTGGAGATTCTGTGCTCATCGCGGGCAAGGGCCACGAAGACTATCAGATCATCGGTACGACGAAGCACCCCTTCGATGATCGTGCGGTCGCGCGTCAAGCGCTCAAGGAGCTCGATCAGTAGCGATGAGGCTCAATTCTAAACAGATTGCAGAATTCACTGGCGCTACCGTGATCGTTGAGGCGCTCGATCCCTCGCAGCTGGCGCTCGGGATCACGTGGGATTCGCGCGATGTGCAAGAGGATTTCGTCTATGTAGCGCTTCCGGGAGAGCGCGTCGATGGACACGATTTCATCGACGAGGCACTGCGGAAGGGCGCGCACATCATCCTTTGTATGCAGGGAGTGCCTGAGAGCACCCGCATCCTCGCACACGAGATGGGCGCTGCGATCCTTGAGGTGAGTTCGACCTTCTCTGCTATCACTGATCTTGCGCGCGGTTGGCGCGGTTTCATCAAGGGCACCGTTGTCGCGCTCACTGGCTCGACCGGCAAGACCACCACGAAGAATCTCTTGCGCGATGTCCTCGCGACCACCTTCAAGGTGGTGGCGACCAAAGGCAACCAGAATAATGAGCTTGGCGTGCCCAAAACGCTTTTGGACGCAAATCCTGAAACCGATTTCGTGGTCGTTGAGATGGGAATGCGCGGATCGGGGCAGCTGCGAGAGCTGTGCGATTTCGTAAAGCCCGAGATCGCGCTCATCACCAACACGGGCGAGTGCCACATCGAGCTTCTCGGTTCGCGTGAGGCGATCGCAGCGGCGAAAGCTGAAGCAGTCGAAGCGCTGCCTGCAGGAACGGGGCTTGCGGTCCTGAACTATGCCGACGACAACACGCTCTTCATCTGCGAGACCGCACAAACAGCAAAGCGCAGCATCCGAGTGATCTACTTCGATGGCTCGGGAACCTTTGCTGCTGAAACCAATGAGGGCGTGCCCTGCGTATGGGCAAACGACATCGAGCTCGATGGTGCTGGCTGTGCGCATTTTTCACTCCATTTCCCTGGCGAGGCGGAAGCGCTCGCTTGTGAACTGGGCCTTCGCGGTGTTCACAATGTCTCGAACGCGAGTGCGGTGGCAGCGCTCGCCTGGCAGGCAGGGGTTGATCCAGCTCGTATTGCCGAAGCGCTCAAAGCGTCCGCACCCGAAGCGGGGCGCCAGGAGATCCTGCAGGGCAAGGGCGATATCACGATCATCAACGACGCATATAACGCGAACCCCGATTCGATGCGTGCGTCACTGGCCATGTTTTCCGCGCTTAACGTGAAGCACAAACGCTATGCTGTATTAGGTGATATGGGCGAGCTCGGCAGTTTCGCCGAGGCTTGTCACGAAGCGGTCGGCACGTTCGCTGCTACGCAAAAGCTCGACTACCTCATCTGCGTGGGGGAGTTGGCGCGCTCTATCGCTCGTGGTGCGCTCGAGGCGGGTTTTCCCGCTGACCACCTCGTGTCGGTCGCGACGCGGGGAGAGGCGCTCAACGAATTGGATACCCATCTCGAACCAGGAGATGCCGTGCTGGTTAAAGCGTCTCACTCCATGGAGCTGGAACGTATCGTCAGGGGGCTATTAGCATAATGCTTGCAGTGTATGCACAGTATCCGACCTTCACCGTGTTCCTTGCGGTGTTCTTGGGCGCACTCGTTACGATGGTGCTCATGCCGTTTTGGATCAGGGGATTGAAGAAGCACCTGATCGGACAACAGGTCCGCGCCGATGGTCCTGAAAGCCATCTCGTGAAGCAAGGCACACCTACCATGGGTGGCGTGGTCATGCTCGTGGCAATGGCGATCACCGTATTCTTGCTTGCCGCTCCGGAGCTCGATACCACCTTCATCATGCTGGCGATCATCCTCACCGGTGTGCTTGGACTCATCGACGATGCTTCGAAGGTGGCGAAGGAGCGTTCGCTCGGTCTCACTCCGAAAGCGAAGCTCATCGGGCAGTTCCTCATCTCGACCGCATTCGTGCTCGCGGTGGTGAATTGGCTTGGCGTTGCGCCTACCATCGATATTCCCTTCGTTGCCACGCTCGATTTCGGCATCCTTACCACTACGCTTCCCTTCGATGTTCCCGCAGGGCAGTTCAGCATTCCGTGGCTCTATCTGATCTTCTGCGACATCCTGCTCATGGGTCTTTCGAATGCGACCAATCTTACCGACGGTCTCGACGGACTTGCGGCGGGTACGGTTATGATGGCGATCCTTGTTATGGCGGCTATCGCGTATCGTTTGGGTATGCTCGATGCAGCGCTCGTAGGTGCGGCTATCGCAGGTTGCTGCATCGGCTTTCTGTGGTTCAACGCTTACCCAGCCGACATTTTCATGGGTGATACGGGTTCGCTCGCGCTCGGCATGGCGCTCGGCTGTATCGCTATCGTTACGAAGACTGAGGTCATCTCGCTTATCATCGGTGGGCTCTTTGTGATCGAGGCGCTTTCAGTCATGATTCAGGTGTTCTACTTCAAGCGTACGAAGAAGCGTTTGTTCCTTATGGCACCGCTTCATCATCATTTCGAAAAGCGTGGATGGAGCGAAGTGAAGGTGGTCGTGCGTTTCTGGATCATCTCGGCATGCTTCGCTGCGGTCGGATTCTGCATCTTCTTTGCCCAAACGATGGTAGCCTAGAGACAGGCATTATCTGCCCGAGCGAGAGGAAGGATCGTCCATGAGCGAAAATCCATCGATGTGCGCCGACCGAAAAGCGGCTCCTGAAATACTGGGCAAGGTGATGGTGCTCGGTCTCGGAACGACGGGTCGAGCGGTGTGCGATTATCTCCTCACGCAGCAAGAGCGCCTTGAGGTGTTTTGCGTCTATGCAGGTGCTTCTTCTGAGGATGCGCGCGCGTTCGCAGCAACGCTCGAAGCAGCTGGTGCTCAGGTCTTCTTCGACACGATAGAAGTTTCCGGCAGCTTCGATCTCTGTATCGCAAGCCCCGGTATCTCTCAATTCTCCGATTTCTACCAGAACGCAGCTGCCCATGCGAAAGAAGTGATCAGCGAAGTTGAATTCGCCTGGCGCGAGAGCGCTGCCGATTCAACCTGGATCACCATCACCGGCACGAATGGCAAGACCACCACTACCGCGCTTTGCGCGCATTTGCTGCGCAGCGGAGGTTGGCGCGCGCAGGCAGTGGGCAACATCGGCGACACCTGTATCGAAGCGGTGAGCAAGGGCGAGACCGACTATTTTGTCGCCGAGGTCTCTTCCTATCAGCTTGCCTCCACCAAAGATCTTGCGCCCGACGTGGCAGTGCTGCTCAACATCACGCCCGATCATTTGAAATGGCACGGGAGCTTCGAGGAGTACTGCGCGGCGAAACAGCGCATCTACGCGAACCTTGCGCGCAGCGGCGGAGTGGCCGTGATGGACGCGATGAACGATATCGTGCGTGGTTACGTGCGCGAACTCAAGAGCATTCCTGCCGAAGAGCGTGGGTTCTCCTACATCCCTATCGGTACCGCCGAAGGGCTTTTCACCAGCATGATCGATGCCTGCGGCTCCGAGAATGCCGCCTTCGTGGATGGTGCAGAACTCGTCGTTGAATTCGACGGGGCAACCTATCCTCTCATCGAGATGAACGAACTGCAGATTCCTGGTGAGCACAACATTTCGAATGCGCTCGCAGCCGCCGCAGCAGCACTCGCGGTGGGTGTTGAGATCGATGAGGTGCGCGCGGGCCTGAAGAGCTTCACCGCGCTCGAGCATCGCATTGAGGCGTGCGGCGCTGTGGGCGGTGTTGAGTGCTATAACGATTCCAAGGCGACCAACGTGGATGCGACCTTGAAGGCGCTCGCGGCCTTCGCTCCGCGCAAGCCTATCGTGCTCTTGGGTGGCGACGATAAAGGAACTGACCTTGCCGAGCTCGTCGAAGTTGCGAGCGAACATTGCAAGGCGGTCGTCTGCTATGGCGAAGCGGGTCCGCGTTTCTTGGAGGCGTTCGCCCTCTCTTCGTTGCCGCATCATGAGGCACCGCATATGGCTGAAGCGTTTGATAAGGCGCTTGTGCTGGCAGAGCCGGGCGACATTATCGCGCTTTCGCCAGCATGCGCATCATTTGACGAATTCACCTGCTTCGAGCAACGCGGCGAGATATTTAAAGAGCTCGTGGCCGCTCGAGCGCGCGAGCGAGAAGGCTCGGCATAAGCTATGGCACGGGCGCAACAAACACACTCCAATCGCACACCTCCGCCCTCTCATTCTCTTCTGCAACGCGCTTCGAAAGAAGTGATGGTTCCGCGCTTGATGGTCATTCTTTCCACGGCGGCTCTGGTAGTGCTTGGTCTGGTCATGGTGTTTTCAGCATCGTCGGTGACGGCGTTCGTCGAGCAGGGCGATGCCTATGGCGAGACTATCAAGCAGATCATCTTTGCACTCATAGGCGTTGCGATTTGCGTTGGCGTGATCATTGCTTCCAAAGCGTTTGGATTCGAATTCATGACCTCGAAATTCGTTGTTTATGCCTTTTGGGGGCTTTGCGTTCTAGGCATTCTCGCTACGGCTGCATTAGGTAAAGAAGCGCTCGGTGCGAAGCGATGGCTCTATATCGGACCTGTATCCATTCAAGTTGCCGAGTTCATGAAGATCGCGCTCGTGCTCATGAGTGCGCGCATCATGATTGAATTCAACGAAGGCATGGATGCGCTCAAGGTGTTCGTGCGTTGTGCGATCTTCATCGTGGCGCCACTTGCGCTGCTCTTCGTGCTTCAGTCCGACTTGGGTACCACGGTCATCTGCTTGGTGGCCATCTTTGCAATTCTTATCCTAGGCGGCGTGCCGGCTCGTTGGATCGTACTGTTGCTCGTACTCATCGCAGCACTCGTTGTTGCGGCGATTGCGGCTGCTCCATATCGTATGACACGCTTTCTCACCTTCCTCGATCCGTGGGGGAATGCTGAAGGTGATGGCTATCAGATCGTGCATTCACTTCAGGCGCTCGCATCAGGCGGGCTCTTCGGTGTGGGCTTGGGTAATTCCTACGAGAAGCTTCAATATCTTCCTGAAGCAGAGACCGATTTCATCTTCGCGATCATCGGCGAAGAGCTTGGTCTTATCGGTGCGATGGTGGTGGTTGCGCTCTTCGTGGTGTTTCTCTACGGGGGCTATTGCATCGCGAAGGATGCGTCCACGAATTATGGCATGCTCATCGCCGGTGCGCTCACGACCATGCTCGTAGCGCAAGCCTTCATCAATATCCTTTGCGTGATCGGTTTCTTCCCGATCACGGGCAAACCGTTACCTTTCATATCATCGGGTGGTTCGTCGCTCATCAGCTCGCTGTTGATCGTCGGCATCATCCTGTCGGTTTCATTCACGAGCGAGCCTGCTGAAACGCCTTACCAGGAGCGACGCGAAAAGCTTCACGTTGTTTCTTCGGTCGATGGCGGGGGATATCAACGCTCAAAGAGGCGATAGTAAGGAGCGCACATGCGTATCGTGCTTTCAGGTGGTGGTACCGCCGGTCATATCAATCCTGCGCTCGCACTTGCTGAGACGCTGGAAGAGCAAGGCCATGAGGTCTTCTATGCGGGCACGCCGCAAGGCGTCGAGGCGCGTTTGGTGAAAGAAGCGGGGCTGCCATTCAAAGCTTTCGAGGCGAGCGGGTTCGATCGCGCTCATCCGCTCACGCTGCCCAAAGCGCTGCGCACCATTCAGAAGAGCACGAAGCGCGCGAAAGAGTGGTTCGCCGAGATCAAGCCTGATGTGGTGGTCGCGTTCGGCGGATATGTGTGCATCCCGGTGAGTCGGGCGGCAGAAGCGCTCGGTATTCCGCTCGTGATCCATGAGCAGAATTCCGTCATGGGTATGGCGAATGCGTATCTTTCGAAGGGGGCTGCGCAAGTTGCGCTCACCTACGAAGTTGCAGGCGAGCAGGTGGCGGATAAGAGCAAGATTGTGATCACGGGAAACCCGGTGCGCAAATCGATCTTCGCCTCTACGCGCGAAGCAGGACGTGCCTATTTGGGCATTCCTGAAGATGCGCTCATGCTGCTCGTATTCGGGGGAAGCTTAGGCGCGCGCCATCTGAACAGCGCCATTGCCTCTCTCAAGGATCGGCTTCTTGCGGTCGATGATCTCTACATCATGCACGTTACCGGTCCGAAGGAACTGGAGACGGTCGAAGCTGCGCTCGATCTGAGCGAGGCGGAGCGCGCGCGTTACCAGGTGCTCGGCTATCAGGATCATATGGGCGAGGCCATGGCGGCCTGCGACATGGTCGTTTCGCGTGCAGGTGCCACTTCGCTGGCAGAGATCTCTGCGCGCCGTATCCCGGCGCTGCTTGTGCCGTTTCCCTATGCAACGGCCGACCACCAAACTACCAACGCGAAGGCCTATGTCGAGCGCGGTGCAGCCTTGATGATCGCGGACGCGGACGTGGAATCGGACGAATTCGCTACGCAGGTGTTCGATCTTATCGGCAGCGAAACATTACGCGATTCCATGCGCAAGGCGGCGGCGACCTTTGAGACGCAGGACGCAGCCGCGAAGTTGGCAGATGTGGTATTGGCGGCAGCGAAGACGCGCTAATCCTTTACAATGTGGTGCGGATGAGGAGGCAGTGCGTGAGTCATTTCGACAAGAAGAAGATCCATTTCATCGGCATCGGTGGTGTGGGCATGAGCGGTATCGCTCATGTTGCGCAGGAGCAGGGTCATAGCGTATCTGGCTCTGATCTGCGCGAAAGTCGCTATACCAATCAACTGAAGGATGCTGGCATCCGCATCTTCATTGGTCAGCGGGCCGAGAATATCCCCGCTGTCGATCCCGATATCGTGGTCGTTTCCACAGCGATCCGAGAAGACAATCCTGAACTGAAGGCCGCGCGTGAGGCGGGCATAGAGATCTGGCATCGCGCCAAGATGCTCGCAGCGCTCGGTGTGGGCAAATCCACGCTCGCGGTAGCGGGTACGCATGGCAAGACCACATCCTCTTCCATGCTCGCATCGCTCATCGATGGGATCGGACTCGATCCAACGTTTCTGATCGGTGGTATCGTGCGTGCGTACAATTCGAACGCGCATAGTGGCAAGGGTGAATACTACGTGGTCGAAGCCGATGAGAGCGATCAGTCGTTCATCCATCTCGACCCGAGCGCGGTGCTCATCACGAACATCGAGGCCGACCATCTTGATCACTACGAAGACCTCGATGAGATCTATAAGCTCTTCAGCGATTTCATGACGCTCGTGCCTGAAGATGGCTGTTGCGTGGTTTGCGGTGAAGATGAGGCGCTGGTGCGCGTTGCGCGTTCCACTGGTCGCAAGATCTACACCTATGGATTCGGCGAAGCATTCGACACGACCGTTTCGAATTACCAGACCCATGGCCTGGCTACTTCATTCGATATCACCTTGCCTGATGGCAGTTCGTATAGCTGCCAGATCAAGCAGAATCCGGGGCGCCACAATGCGCTCAATGCTGCAGGTGTGCTCACGCTCATGTGGGCGCGCGAATTCGATGTTGCTGCAGCGGTTGAAGCGTTGAAGGATTTCGCAGGCGTGCGTCGTCGTTTCGATCGCGTGGGCGAGGCTGGTGGCATCACCATCGTGGATGATTATGCGCATCATCCTACCGAGATCGCTGCCACGATCGAGGCGGCCAAATCGCTCGATTTCAATCATGTGCACGTGCTCTTCCAGCCGCATCGCTATTCACGCGTGAAGCTCTTCACCGAAGTGCTGCGCGATGAATTCGGACGTGCCTTCGACAAAGCTGATCGCGTCACGTTCATGGATGTGTATTCGGCAGGCGAAGCACCGGTCCCTGGTGTTACGGGAGCAACGTTCATGCAGGTGGTACTCGATCACGAAGGGCATCCCGAGCAGACTTCGTTCGTTCCACATCGCATGAAGGTAGTGCCAGCGCTGCTCGAAGTGCTCGAGCCGGGCGATCTGATCATCACGATGGGCGCGGGCGATGTGACCGCGATCGGCCCCGAGCTGCTCGCTGCTCTTAAAGAACGTGAATTGGAGGATCGCGACTGATGGCGCGACACGCTTCTGATCTTGAATTACTGCGGTTCGAGGATAGCTTCGACGGCGAGATCCGCTTAGACGAACCGCTTTCCAAGCATACGAGCTATCGCATCGGCGGCCCTGCGCGCGCCTATATCCTCGTGAATTCGCCAGCGGCTCTTTCGGCGGCGCTCGCTGCTTGCAAAGCCGACGAATGCCCCTGGGTCGTTGTGGGCAAGGGGAGTAATCTCCTCGTTTCCGACGCAGGCTTCAAGGGCGCGGTCATCGTGCTTGCCGGTGAGTTCAGGAACTGGAAGTTCGACGAAGAGAACGCACGCGTGGTCGTGGGTGCCGGTACCACCTTGTCTCGCCTGGTCCAAGAAGTCTTCCATCGGGGATATAGCGGCATGGAATTCGCGGTCGGAACCCCGGGAAGCGTGGGTGGCGCGGTGCGCATGAACGCAGGGACGAAAGACGATTGGATCGGATCGCGCGTGGTATCCGTTACCACGTTCGCACCTGATCAGGGCTTGAAGCGCTATGCGCCGAGCGACATCGAATGGGCTTATCGCTCCACGTCGTTTGCGCCCGACGAGATTATCGTCGAGGTTGAACTGCAGCTTACCCCAGCGCTTTCAGGCAACATCCACGATAAGATGCGTACGCTCCTTGAGCGGCGCAAAGCCTCGCAACCGCTCGAATACCCTTCTTGTGGAAGCGTGTTCAAGAATCCCGAAGGTGCTTCAGCCGGCGCTCTTATCGATGAAGTGGGGCTTAAGGGGAGTATGTGTGGAGGCGCACAAATCTCGGAAAAACATGCTAATTTTATTGTGAACAAGAACAAGGCTTGCGCATCTGACGTGCTTGCGCTCATCAAGCGCGCACAAGAAAAGGTGAAGGAACACTATGGCATCGAACTTCAACCGGAGGTCAAATTCCTTGGGTTCGAAGAAGAATTCAAGAGCTGATAAGACCTCAGCCTTGCCTTCTTCGGTCAAGGGACGTCCGAGCCAGGATCGTTCGGTGCGCATGCCTCAGAACAATCGTGCAGGCGCCAAGAAGCAAACTGCCGCTCGACCTCCACAACGGCGTGTTTCGCACAGCGCTTATCGTGATGCGAACGTATCGCTTCCTTCTAATCGCGCGCGCAATACCCGTCCTGCTCCCGTCTCTTCGCATGCGAATTCGCGGCGCACGTCAAGCTATGGTTCGAGCCTTCCTAATGTCGATAGCAGTTATCTTGCAGGGCAGGGTTCACGCGCACAGGGAAGAGGATCAGCGCGTCAGACGTATCGTAACGAGCCGTTGCGTTCAGTGAGCGTTTCTCAGGTGCGTTCGAATCGCCGTCAAACCCAGCAGAAGAAATCGCGCAAGGGGCTCATCATCGGCATTGTGGTGGTGATCATCGTGGCGGTGATGGCGGTGGGACTCTTTATCTTGAGCCGCACGGACTTGTTCCCGGTGAACAAGATCACCGTTTCGGGTGTTCATCATCTTACCGACCAGGAGACCGCGGAGCTTGCAGCGGTGCCTGAGGGAACGACGCTGCTCAATGTGGATGCGGGTGGCATCGAAGGGCGTCTTGAATCGAACCCTTGGGTCTTGGATGCTTCTGTTGAACGCCATTTCCCTGACACACTCAACTTGAACATCACCGAGCGCGATATCGTGGCGGTGGTCGATGTGGTGATCGACGACAACGACAACCAGCAAACCTGGGCGCTCGCCTCGGATGGTACGTGGCTCATGCAGATCCCCGACCGCAACAGCGAAGAGGGTCAGCAGCTCGCGCCACAGGTCTACGAAGATGTCGATGCAGCGCTGCACATTTCGAGCGTGCCGTATGGTGCCGTTCCTGAGGCTGGTTCGCAATGTAACAATCCCAACATCTCGAATGCCCTTGCTATCATCGATGGCATGTCGACCGAACTTGCCGACCAGGTGAAATCGGTCTCTGCGGCAAGTTCTGATTCAACCGCGCTCACCTTGAATAATGGGGTCGAGATCGCATTCGGCGATTCATCGGATATTCGCGATAAGGAGCGCGTCTGTCTGGAGCTCATGCGTGAGCACCCCGGCAAGATCGCTTATATCAACGTGCGCACGGTGAATAAACCGATCTGGCGTGCAGTTTAGTTACATTTGAGCAGTTTATTGTTTTCAATCAATCGGCTCTTGTGTACAATTAATCCAAGTATTCGCGGGTAGGCATTCCCGTACGTATGATTTTTTAAATATTGAAAGCGGGCATGTTATGCAACAAATATTAGGCGCTGATAATCTTGCAGTCATCAAGGTTGTAGGAGTTGGCGGCGGCGGCACGAACGCGGTCAACCGCATGGTTGAAGCGGGCGTGCGCGGTGTTGAATTCATCGCAGTGAATACCGATCGCCAGGCGCTGCTGCTCTCTGATGCAGACAAGACCATCCACATCGGCGAAGAGCTTACGCGCGGTTTGGGTGCAGGTGCGAATCCTGAGATCGGTTGCCAGGCAGCAGAGGAATCTCGCGCAGAGATCCGTGAAGCGCTCGCTGATGCTGATATGGTGTTCGTTACTGCTGGCGAAGGCGGCGGCACGGGCACGGGCGCTGCACCAGTCGTTGCCGAGATCGCCCGTGAAGAGATCGGCGCACTTACCGTAGGCATCGTCACGAAGCCCTTCAGCTTCGAAGGTCGTCTCCGTCGCAACCAGGCAGAGCAGGGCATCGACTTCCTTTCCATGAAGGTCGACACGCTCATCGTCATCCCGAACGATCGCTTGCTCGAGATCGTCGACAAGAAAACTAGCATGCTCGATGCGTTCCGTATCGCAGACGATACGCTGCGTCAGGGCATTCAGGGCGTTACCGACCTCATCACCATCCCGGGTCTCATCAACCTCGACTTCGCGGATATCCGCACGGTCATGAAGGACGCGGGCACGGCTATGATGGGCATCGGTATCTCTTCGGGCGAAGCACGTGCGCTCGATGCAGCTCAGCAAGCTATCAACTCCAACCTGCTCGAAACTTCCATCGCAGGTGCTTCCCGCATCCTCTTCTCCATCGCGGGCGGTCCGAGTCTTGCGCTTTCCGAAGTGGACGAGGCGGCGCGCGTGGTCGAGGCGGTGGCCGACGAGAACGCGAACATCATCTACGGCCAGATCGTCGATCCGGAAATGCAGGAAGAAGTGCGCATCACGGTCATCGCGACCGGGTTCAAAGCAAACACTGCGCAATCTGCCATGGATTTCTCTCGCAAAGATAACGTATTCAACTCCACTACGCCGCGCAATGGCGCGCAGCAAAACCAGGCTCCTCAGCAGACGCAGAGCACCTATCAGCAGCTCTACTCCAACGAGCCGCGTTTTGCCGACGAGGATTACATCCCCGATTTCCTGAAGCGCCAGTAAGCGCACAAGAGAGACGCACACATTGCGTCTCTGCCTGAAAGGTTCGTTATGACAGCCCTCATCTTGCCACGACCAACGCTCGATGAGGGCTGTTTTGCGTCTGTGCCTGTTTTCACCGATGAAGCGCTCTTCGAAGCGTGCGGCGTGCGCATCGCGTTCACTATGCGCGAAGGCGGCGTGAGCGAAGGGCCTTATGCTTCGCTCAATCTGGGCTCGCATGTACAAGACGATCTTGATAAGGTGCTCCAGAACCGTGCATTGCTCTTCTCTGCGCTGGCCCCTTCACTTGAGGAATCCGAACAGGCGCTTATCGTTCCAAAACAAGTGCATGGCGATACGGTGCTTACAGTTGGGGCGGCACGTGAGGTCGCTCGCGTACAGCGGGCAGCAGCTGAAGGCGCCGATGGGATCATCGTTTCCGCGCATGAGGTGGGAGCGCTCCTGTGCTTTGCTGATTGCATGCCGGTTATCATTGTGCTGCCTACGGGCCGTTTCGCGGTCGTGCATGCAGGCTGGCGCGGTATCGAGAACGAGATCTCAGCGAAAGCGCTCGGCCTCATGCTCGACCAAGAGTGCCAGGAGCACGGCTTTAGTCGAAGTGAGCTTGCAGCCCAAACTAATGTCTATATCGGCCCTTATATCCATCGCGAATGCTTTGAAACGGGCGCAGATGTTCATGCCCTTTTCGTTACGAAGTTCGGTGAGGAGTGCCGTTTCAATGAGACACATATCGATCTGGGAGCTGCCTTGCGCGTTCAGCTTATTGCGCGCGGCATCGACCCTGCGCGTATCTGCGATCTGGGCTGTTGTACGGTATGTGAGAATGATCGCTTCTTCTCCTTCAGAGCGCAAGATGGCGTGTCGGGTCGCCACGGTGCGTTCGCGATCCGTCTCTAACGTCGTTTACGGTTCAGCAGCATGCCCACGCCCTTTTCTCGGGTGCGATATAGTAGGATAAAGACGATACGCAACTTCGAAGGAGCATCCGGTATGTCAACAAAAGAGCGGTATGAGCGTGTGCGTGCTGAAGTGGACCGAGCCTGTGAAAAGGCAGGTCGTAACCCGCATGAAGTGTTGCTGCTCGCAGTTTCTAAGACTGTCGACCTCGACCAGGTGCAGGAGGCTATCGAAGGTGGTGCGCATGCATTCGGCGAGAACCGTCCCGATGAGCTTCTGCGCAAGCGCGCGGCGTTTCCTCAAGAGACGTGGCATTTCATCGGCAATATCCAATCGCGCCGCATTCACGATATCGTTTCTGCTGCAGACCTCATCCATTCGGTGTGCAAAGCAGAGCATCTTCCCAAGATCGATAAGGCAGCGGCAGAGCTCGATAAGGTTCAGCCCGTCTTGCTCGAAGTGAATGTTTCAGGTGAGGAATCTAAGAGCGGCTTTCGTCCTGACGAGGTGTATGAGGTTATCGCGCAGGCGGCGGATCTTTCGCATGTGCGCATCCAAGGGCTCATGACCATGGCGCCGCGTGCCGATGAAGAGGCGATCGAGCTATCCTTCGGTGGGCTTGCGAAGCTGCGCGATGAATTGCAGGCGCGCCTTGATCAAGCAGGCGTTGATGTCACGCTGTCTGATATTTCTATGGGTATGACCGAAGACTGGCCTCAAGCAGTCGAGCGAGGCACTACTATAGTAAGGGTTGGACGAGCAATATTCGATCCCTCGTTCGAGTAGGACAGAGAGTCGTGTGCTTCAGTTGGTGGAGCGCAAGGCTTGCAAAGGAAAGGCTTTATGGATTTTCCCAATCCTTCAAAATCTGCAGGAAGCTTCGTTGAAAGCATAAAAGGCAAACTCAACTTCGGGTCGCGAAATGCCGATAAGGACGATTACGCGCAAGAAGAGTACGATTACGAAGATTACGCTTACGACCCGAATTTCGACGATTATGGCGAATATGGTTACGATGAATCGTATGCGGTCGACTCTTATGGCGATTCCTATTCCGATACGTACACCACGCGCGATCCTTATCGCACGCGTCCGGCGCGCCTTGTCTCACTTGACGATATCAAGAGCACGACTTCGGCCTATGGGGTAATGACGCCTGAACAGCCGCGGAATTATAGCGTGCCTACCTCGTCGTCGGTCCCGGGATATCTCTCCAATACGGCGGATTCCCGTTTTGGCACGCGCTCGAGCAGTCGCGTGAGCGTGAGCGCCGATCTCGATTCCGACCCAGCCGATACGATCGGTTTCGATCGACCTGAAACGGCGTATCGCGATTTCGTTTCGCCGTATCAGCGTCAAGATGCAGCGAAGACTTCGGTGATGCCCTCTACGGGGTCGAGCGGCCTTGATGGCCTGTTCGCTTCGACCGATCCTTCAGCATCGAGTCCTGCTCCTGCCAATCGCACTTCGAGCGTTGGTGGGCATTTCACCCGTAAGGTAGAGATCTTCGAGCCGAAGAACTTCGAAGAAGCGGTCAATATCGTCACCATGCTCAAAGAGGGGAGCGTGGTCATCTTGAATCTCAAGTATGTGAACGCGGGCCTCTCGAAGCGCATTCTCGATTTCGCGTTCGGCGCGGTCGCAGCGCTCGATATGCAGATCACCTATGAAGCACCGCAGGTGTTCTCGATCATAAAGGATGGGAAGCTCACGCTCGTTGAGCGCGATCAACTGCGCCTCAAGAAGGTGCTCTAGCGTTTTGCCGATCGGCTGCTTCGGCGAGAGGGTCGAGCTGGTCGTGGATAAGGAAGGAAAGGATACAACGTGAGCTGGCAGTACATTCTCATTTCGCTTTCAGATGCCTACAGTTTCGTCATCGTTATCTATGTTCTGCTCTCGTGGTTCCCGATGGGCGGCATCATTGAGGAGATTCGCAACGCCCTTGGTAAGATCTGTGATCCTTTTTTGAATCTTTTTAAACGACTTATCCCCCCTATTGGTGGGATGGTGGACATTACCCCTATTATCGCGTTACTTGTGTTACAGTTCGGGGTGCGATTTATAGTATCATTGTTCTAAAGCGCGCATATTTACCAGGCAAGAGAGGTTGTTATGGCGATTACATCCGAGGATATTCAGCAGCAGAGTTTCAAGATTGAGCGTCGTGGATACGATGTCGATGAAGTAGATGTCTTCCTTGAGCACGTTTCCGATGAGATCGATGCGCTCAACGATGAAATTGCCCACCTGCGTGCCCAGCTCGCTGAGGCGAAGACCGCGCCGGCTAGCGCGAACCAGCAGCAACAAGCAGCTCCTTCTTCGGAGGATTCAGCTGCTCTTGCTGAGAAGGATGCACGCATCGCAGAGCTCGAAAGTCAGCTTGGCGAGCGCAAGAGCGAAGACAATGCTATCGCGCAGGCGCTCATCATCGCGCAGCGCACGGCCGATGAGATCGTTTCAAAGGCGAAGACCGATGGCGAGAACATCCGTCGCAATGCCGAAGAAGAAGGTCAGCGCATTCTCGATAAGGCTGATGGCGAAAAGCAGCGCATCATCGAGCAGATCAGCGAACTCACGGTCAGCCGTGAGAAGGTACGTGAGCAGTATCAGGAGATGCTCAAGGACTTCATCGCTGCTTCCACGAAGCGTCTTTCTGAGATCGGTGGCGACACCACGTCCGATATCGTTATTCCTGAGGGCTTGATCGATGAAGATGCGCAGGCTGAACCTGTTGCAAAGAAATGGTCTCCTTCTCCTTCAACCGCAACGTACACCACGCCTACGGTCAATCCTGCTGTTGCCAGCCCGGCACCTCCGAAGCCTTCGCAGTCTTCGAAGGATCTTTCCGGCTACGGCGATGCGGATGATTCCTTCACCTTTGACGAGATCGACTAAGGTTTCATGGCTGGTCAACCCTATAAACTTGCACTACGTCTCACGCCCCGCTCGGGGCGTGATGCTGTTTTGGGCATAAAATCCATCGAAGGTTTGGATGAAGTGCAGGCCTGCGTGACCGCGCCGCCCGATAACGGCAAGGCGAACAAAGCACTCTGCAAGCTGATCGCTTCTGAGCTGGGGATCGCGAAATCGAAAGTGGAGGTGGTGCAAGGGCAGACAAGCCGCCACAAGCGCCTTGCCATCGATGCTCCCGAACCCCTCATCACCGCTTGGCTTTCCGAGCTGCCTGATCTTTAGCTTTTATAAAGAAAGGGGAGTGAGTCTATAAGCCGGGTTCTGTGATCGGCAACCATTTATCTCGACTTCCTGTTACCAAGAAGCTCTAGCACGCAACCCGAATGCACGGAAAGGCGACCGTATCGCACTCCTATTTGCGCTTGCTTCAGATGGGGTTTACCAAGCCATACTGTTACCAGCATGCTGGTGCGCTCTTACCGCACCGTTTCAGCTTTTCCACAGCCTGAGGCGCCTCAGCACATCATCTCAGCGTTCAGGACTCACTCACAGCGCAGCCAAGGCTGCTCGTTCATCCTTCACGCAGATCTGAAGCGCTGAATGCGCCTCAGAATCAACCGACATCGCAGGGGAATACCTGCTGATGATGTCTTGAGACGTCTCAGACCAGGAGTTTTCTTTTCTGTGGCACTATCCGTCGGGTCACCCCGCCCAGCCGTTAGCTGGCATCTTGCCTTTTGAAGCCCGGACTTTCCTCACCGCACGCGGCGCGGTTGCCCGACTCACTCCTATGGTATTCTAGCAAACATCACCGAAGCGCGAAGGAGCATCATGCATTCTTGCTTGTTGGTAGGGGGCGCACCTACTGAACATAAAGGTCTCGATCTTGTTCTCAAGAATTTCATGTTCGATGCGATCATCGCGGTCGATGCAGGGTATGCAGCGCTTGTAGAGCGTGGGATCGCACCGCACCATGCCTTCGGCGATTTCGATTCGCTCGGGTTCGTTCCGCAAGAAGCGGAAGGTGGCGTGTGCGTTCACCCTTTCGATCCCCACAAAGACTTCACCGATATGGACCTTGCGCTCAACTTCGCGATCGATGAAGGATTCACGCATATCGTCATGTGTGACGGCCTCCATGCGCGTCTCGATCATTCGCTCGCTAACCTGCAGTTGATGGCAGCTGCTGCGCGCAAAGGTCAGCGGGTGTGGGGCGTTACCGAAGAAGAAGTTGTCGTTGCGCTCGATGCTGAAGGCGAATTGAATCATCTTGAGATCGCAGCAGGCTCACAAGGGATCTGTTCAGTGCTCGCGCATTCCGATAGCGTTTCAGGAGTCTATGAGACAGGCTTGGCATACGGTCTTGAAGATGCTCGGCTTACGAACTGCTTCCCGCTGGGCATTTCGAATGAGCTTACCGGTCAGGCTGCGCGTATTTCGTTAGAAGAGGGAAGCGCCTGGATCTTTCTTCCGCTAAGCGAGCTCAAGGGCATCTCATATGCTGGAGAATCCTTCATCAAGTAAGAGCAAAGGTTGCGCGAGCAGTCATAGTGCACGAACGCAACGAGGTGCAGCATCGCAGTCCTGCTTGCGCCAAGCACGAGGTGAACGAGCTAATCCGTTTTCGCAGGACCAGCAGGAATCGTGCCGCTCCCAGATTTCCAGCCGCATATGACCAGCACGATCGAGAGCGCGAGCATGACCGTAAGCGGCAAGAACCATGACCCTGATAGATCGACGAGCAGTCCGAGACAGGCCGGACCGATGGCTGCCATAAGGTAGCCGAATGTTTGCGAGATGCTGGAGAGCTTCGAGGAATCTTCGGGGTTCTCGGTGCGCACGCCGAAGTAGTACATGCACAAACAGAAGGGCGCACCCAGTGCGAAGCCCACGATAACGGTGGCTACGATCGCTGTTGCATCGGCGTTCACGAAGAAGAGCGCCACGATGCCGATCACGCAGATCATCCCAATGCTCGCACCGAACAAGCGTTGTCGCTTGAGGCGTTGGGCGATAGGCGGAACGAAGATCGTGCAGGGAATGCCCACGATAGGGAAGAGGGCAACGCAGGTGGTGATCGCCTGCGAGCTCACGCCGCCTTCAGTAAGGATAGCGGGGAGCCAGGCTACGAGGCTGAAGAAGAGGATCGATTGAACGCCGAAGAGGCCCGTTATCCACCAGGTGAGAGGCTGCTTCAAGAGATGTTGGCTGATCAGGTGCGTAGGATGCAGGCGAAGTACCCGATGCTCGGGCGCACCCTTCGTCGATCTCATCATGCAGCGCGCTGCGATCCAGAGGAGAAGTGCGATCGCGGCGAAAGGAACGACCATCGTCAAGACCGTGCGCCAGTCGGAAGAGGCGGCGACGAGCGCGGAGCTGAATCCCGCAATGCCTCCAGCGAAGACGCTGATGGTGGTGGTGTAGAGGGCGGTCATCACGCCTACATGGGCAGGAAAGTTGTCACGCACGACCGAAGGTAGCAGCACGTTTCCTGAAGAGATGCCGAACCCGAGAAGGATCGTGCCGAAGAAAAGACCGAACGGGCCAGCGAAGGAGCGCAGGAGGATCCCGATGATGATCGCTGTGCAACCAAAAGCAAGCACGCGGCTTTTCCCAAAACGTTCCGATAGTGCGCTCATGAAAAGCGCTGAGGCAGCGAACGCAAGAAGGGGAAGCGTGGTCACCAAGCCCATCGCTGCAGATGAAAGGCCAAGATCGTCTTGCACCTCAACGCACAGTGCGCCCATCGAAGTGATGGGAGCGCGCAGAACTGCAGCAGTGAACACGATCGCTAAGGCAACGACAATAAGGAAGCGCTTATCCGTTTTGAAGCGCGGCCGATTCTTATCCATATTTCTGCGATGGAACATCATGGTTATCCATGATACGGCATGCACAACAATTTGGCAGTGCGATCAATGCCAGCCGAAGGTGCATCTGAATGAGCTATACTTTCACGTAGTGGTTTGAGATGCCACGATTACATACGGGGAGCTTGCGCGTTGCAGGCTGAGAGGGAGCGGTGCTCCGACCCGATGAACCTGTCTGGATAATGCCAACGAAGGGAATGCGATCATGACGATCACGCAAATCGATGCCGCTCGGCAAGGAATCATCACTGATGCAATGAAGCGCGTTGCAGAGAAGGAGCGCAAGGCTCCTGAAGAGATCCGCGCATGTGTTGCGGCAGGGACTATTGCGATTCCAGCGAATATCAATCATAAGAATCTCGATCCTGAGGGTGTGGGCACGGGCTTGCGCACGAAGGTCAACGTTAACCTAGGGATCTCAGGCGACCTGATCGATCCCGAAGTCGAACTTGAGAAGGTTCGTGTGGCGCTTGAGCTGGGCGCGGAAGGAATCATGGACCTGTCGAACCATGGCAAGACCCAGGAGTTCCGCAAGCAGCTGCTCGAGATGGCTCCCGTTATGATCGGCACGGTGCCCATGTACGATGCGATCGGTTATTTAGAGAAGGCGCTCATCTCCATCACGCCGCAGGACTTCCTTGATGTGGTGCGCCGTCACGCTGAAGACGGCGTGGATTTCGTGACCATCCATGCAGGCATGAACAGGCGCGTGATCGAATCGTTCAAAGAGACGGGGCGTTTGATGAACATCGTCTCGCGCGGCGGTTCGCTCATCTTCGCTTGGATGGAAGCAACAGGCAACGAGAATCCGTTCTACGAATACTACGATGACGTGCTCGAGATACTGCATAAATATGATGTGACGATCAGCATTGGCGATGCGATGCGTCCCGGTTGCGGGTACGATGCTACCGATGCTGGGCAGATCGCTGAGTTGATCGAGATCGGCAAGCTCACTAAGCGCGCGTGGGATGCGGGCGTTCAGGTTATGGTCGAAGGACCAGGTCATATGGCTATCGATGAGATCGCGGCCAATATGAAGCTGCAGAAGCGCCTCTGCCATGATGCACCGTTCTATGTGCTCGGACCGCTGGTTACCGACATCGCACCAGGTTATGATCACATCACGGCTGCTATTGGTGGCGCAGTGGCTGCGAGCAGCGGTGCGGATTTCCTGTGCTACGTTACGCCAGCTGAGCACTTGCGCCTTCCCGATGTGAGCGATGTGCGTGAAGGCCTGGTGGCTACGAAGATCGCGGCGCATGCGGCAGATATCGCCAAGGGAATTCCTGGTGCGCGCGACCGGGATAATCGTATGAGCGATGCGCGCAGACGCTTCGATTGGGAAGAGATGTTCGATCTGGCGCTCGACCCGGTCAAGCCGCGCGAATACTTCGAGAGCGCGCCGCCAACGAACGAGGAATCATGCACGATGTGCGGCAAGATGTGTGCGGTTCGCACGGTCAATACCATCATGGATGGTCTCGTGATCGACCTTGGTGACGAATACTAGTCGTATGCGAACGTGGAACGAAGAAGAGATTCGCGATGCGCTGAGGCTCTATGCGGTCACGGATCGCTCGTGGCTTCGGGGGCGTAGCTTCAAGGAGGTCTTACAAGAGACTCTTTCTGCAGGCGGGATCACTTGTGTACAGCTTCGCGAAAAGCACGCTGCGCCTGAAGAGAAAGAGACGCTTGCGCGCGAGGCGCAGGCGTTGTGCGCGCAGGCTGGCATACCGTTTCTGATCGATGACGATGTCGAGCTCGCTTTGCGCATTGGTGCTGATGGCGTACATATCGGACAAAATGATATCCCCTGTGCTGAGGCGCGTCGTGCGCTTGGCGACCAGGCCATCATCGGCGTTACGGCGAAAACGCTCGAGCAGGCACGCAAGGCGGAGGCTGAAGGTGCCGACTATCTGGGAGTAGGCGCGGTGTTTCCAACGTCAACGAAGCAAGACGCGTGGACGATCGATCACGAGGTGTTGCGGCAGATCTGCGCCGCGGTTTCGATCCCTGTGGTAGCTATTGGAGGGATCACGGTAGACAATGCGCGTGAACTTGCGGGGACAGGCATTGCAGGCATCGCGGTGGTTTCGGCGATCTTCGCGCAGGCTGATCTGGCAGGTGCGGTTGAGCGTTTGTCGAAGGTAGCCGAAGCGCTTTGAGGCTCTGCTGGGCGAAAAAGGCAGCGCTAGGTGAATATTCAAGAGTAGGGATGAGGGTGTTATGAAGAGCGTAGTGACCATAGCAGGTTCGGATTCGAGCGGGGGCGCCGGCATCCAGGCAGACCTGAAGACCATGACGGCGCTGGGGGTGTATGGTCAATCGGCCATCACGGCGCTTACTGCGCAGAACACCATGGGCGTGTTGGGAGTGCAAGAAACCACGCCCGGATTCCTTGCCGAGCAGATAGAGGCGATCTTCGCTGACATTCGCCCTGATGCGGTCAAGATCGGCATGGTAGCGAATCCTGCGCTGATCAAGGCCATCGCAGAATCGCTGCGTGCTTACCGGGCGGAGAACATCGTGCTCGATCCTGTGATGATCGCGACGAGCGGGGCATCGCTGGCAACTGACGATGTGGCGCAAAGCTTGGTTCGTGAACTGTTCCCGCTGGCAAGTGTGGTCACGCCCAATCTGATCGAGGCAGAGGTCTTCAGCGGAATCGCTATCACGCAACCGCAGCAGATGGTGGAAGCAGCGCGTGCTATTCAGGCGCTTGGTGCGCGTGCGGTGCTCGTGAAAGGTGGCCATCTTGAGAGTTTCGGGAGCGGGGAAGAGCCGGTGCGTTTATACGTTTCAGGATCAGAGGTGGTGAGCGATCACGTCTTTGAATCAGGACACGCCTACGATCTGCTGCTCACTGAAGACGGCACGGAATTCTGGCTTCGCGAGCCGCGCATCGAAACGCAGAATACCCACGGGACAGGCTGCACGCTCTCCTCGGCGATCGCATGTTATTTGGCACAAGGGTGCGAGCTTGTCGATGCGATCAAGCGCGCGAAGTTCTATCTCACCCAAGCACTTGCACATGATTTACAGCTCGGCAGCGGTCATGGCCCCGTGAACCACGGCTGGCATCTGGATACCAGCATTTTTCTAGAAAAATAATACTCATTATTTTGCAGAAGATTTGCTTCAAAGCGCGCATCGAACCGACTCGAGTTGAGGCGCGAGATGGGGGTAGCAGAGTATGCAAATTCTTCGTTCTATATTATGATGAGGGCGTAATCAAATAGTGATTTCTTCGAGTGCTTTCTTGAACGGGAGCGGCGATATCAAGACGATCGCAAGGAGGAAAAATGGGGGATCTTTCTAGCGCGACTACGCAGATGACGAGGCGCAGTTTTCTTAAAATGACTGGAGTTGCTGCGGGAGCTCTTGGATTGGCAGGCGCATCAAGCATGCTCACAACGGATGGTTGGCTCTCTCCTGCATCAGCCCATGCGACTGTTGATGAACATATCGCTCGTACCTATCATCAGAGTCATTGCGGCGGCATGTGTTCTCTCGCGTGCACAGTGCGAGATGGTCGTCTGGTAAAGGTGCAGCCGAATGGCGTTGGCAATCCCGCCTTTCAGACAATATGTTTGAAAGGCATTTCTGAGGTGTCTCATATTTATGGAAAGGGACGCGTGCAAACGCCGCTTCGTCGTGTTGGCGAGCGAGGATCGGGGCAATTCGAACCGATCAGCTGGGATGAAGCTCTCGATGAGATCGCGGAGCACATCAAGAGCACACAGGCAGCGCATGGTCGCGATTCCATCATGGTGGTGGCTACTGCTGAAGCTGATTTCGGGTTTTTAGCTCCTATGCTCGGTGCGCAAACAGGTGGTTTTGATGGAATCGATGTGGGCACGGGCAACGGTCTTGATCCTGCTATGGGGTTCGGAGCAGGTTATGCAATGTGCGCTCCTGAAGCGCGTGATTGGCAGCGGTCAAAACTTGTCTTGACCGTCGGATCGAATTACTGTGAATCGAGCCTTCCTAACGTCTTCACCTTCTTCGATGCAAAAGACGCAGGTGCTCACATGGTCACGGTTGATCCTCATTATTCCACCACTGCTTCGAAGTCCGATGAATGGATCCCTATCGAGCCAGGTACCGATGCTGCTCTTTTCCTTGGCATGATCACTCATATCATCGATAACGATCTTGTCGATACTGATTTCATGCTTCAGCATTCCAGCATGCCATTTCTCGTAGACGCAGAAACGGGACGCCTCATTCGAGATCATGAGCCGAGAATGCAAGACGATGAGGTTGAGACGGGTGAGGAAAATCCCTTCTTCGTCATCGATGCACGATCGGGTCGCGCTGTTCCATATACTGAATGCTCTAGCCCTCGGTTGTCTGGTTCGGTAAGCGTCAAAGGGCGAAATGCTATCACGGTTTGGGACATATTGCTCGACAACCAAAAGAACTATCCTATTGAATGGGCTGCCAAGATTACAGGTATTGATGCGGAGCGCATTGCTTCATTAGCCGAAGAATACGCCGAAGGTCCTTCATCGCTTGCACTTGGGTGGGGTGGCAACGATAAGATGACCAATGCAGATATTGCTGGACACGCAGCCGCGGTGCTGGTTGCTATTACGGGCAATGTCGGCAAGCCTGGTACGGGTGTGGGTGTCTATGTAGGTCAGTCGTACAACAGCTATGCGCCAGTTCTGGGTGCATGGGAGATGCCCGAAGATTGGGTTCCTGCAGCCTCCGAAGTGAGCATCTATGATATGCCCTATAAAGAGAACAATTGCCATGCGGCTATCTTCTGCGGCGATATCGTTGCTCAGCATCTGGCCAATATGAATGAGACCTGTGATTGGGTCAAGACGCTCGACTTCGTTGTTTCTATGGATCCGTATTTCACCGAGGGAGCAAAGTGGTCTGATTATATCCTCCCTTGTACTTCGCGTTTTGAATATGATGAACCCTTTGGAAATGTTAAGACTGGTTATAGCCAGATAGTCATTCAAGAGAAGATCATAGACCCGCTTTTCGAAGCCCGCACGGATCTATGGATTCAGCGTGAGCTCGCTGATCGTTTGGGAATTTCAGGCATACCTTCAAGTTCTGTTGATCGCTGCAACGCGATTCTCTCCACCTCTGAAGAGCCTTGGGTGTCTGATCTCACCGTTGAAAAGATAGCCGAGAATGGTGCTGTCTGGCCCGTTCCAGATCGCGAGACGATTCGTGAAGTTGTGCCTGACCAAGTATTTCCAACTCCATCTGGGCGTATGGAGCTGTATTACGATAGTTTGGTTGATTTTGGTCAGGAGCTTCCTCAATGGGAGTCCTGTGAAGAGATCGCTAATGAGGAGTTACGTGCTCGCTTCCCGTTGCAGCTCACCAACACGCGTACGCGCTTCCGTATTCACAATCAGTTCTATGATTCTGATTGGCTCCAATTGCTATATCAGCCTCTCATCGCGTTGAATCCAACCGACATGGAAAGTCGGGGTCTTGTTACGGGTGATATCGTCAAGGTATACAACGACCGTGGTAGCTTCAAGGTCTATGTTGCGGCAAACAGTGCGATTCGCTCAGGTTCAGCACGCATCTATGAAGCAGCAACAGGGGATTATACGGTCGAAGGTAATCTGCAAAGCGTTACTAACAACACTATGATCGAACGCGGTTACGCTCTTATGTGCGGCCCTGTCATTCCTTTCTCTGACACGCTTGTCGAGATAGAGAAAGCTTAAGGAGGACATCATGACCAGATTAGCTATAGCCGTCAGTCTCGATCGTTGCGTTGGTTGCCACACCTGCGTCATCTCATGCAAGATGCAGAACAACATTCCTGAAGGGATTATGTGGAATAGGGTTCTTACTCAGAATTGCGATGTTACGGATGGGGCTGAGGGCACTTATCCGGACGTTTCACGTACGTATCTTCCTGTAGCTTGCCAGCATTGTCAGAATGCGGCGTGCCAGCGGGCGTGTCCTACGGGTGCAACCTATCTTGATGATAAAGGGCGCGTGGAGATCGATTATGACAAGTGCATCGGTTGCCGTATGTGCATGGCCGCTTGCCCATATAATGCACGAAGCTTCAACTGGCAGGAGCCTGTCCGCATAACGGGTGCGAATTACGGCGATGCTGCTGTGCCAGAAAGACACAAGGGTGTTGCTGAAAAGTGTACGCTCTGCAAAGAGCGCACGGATCAGGGAGAAGAGCCCATGTGCGTTGTCTGCTGTCCGGCTCACGCGCGTATCTATGGGGATCTTGACGATCCGAACAGCGAGATCTCGAAGGTTATTCGAGACCGGAATGCCTGGACGCTTCTTGAAGAGCAAGGAACCCGTCCGTCTGTTCATTATTTCGATTAGGAGGCTGCCATGGGATTGCGTCCATTCTTAGATCTATTCAAGCGATATAAAGTTCTTACGGTAGTTCTTGCTGCTCTGGTTGTTGTGGGTTTAGGATGCTGGGTGTACCAGCTGATAGTTGGCTTATCGGCAACAGGGATGAATAACGGAACTTCGTGGGGCCTCTATATCATCTCGTTCATGTTCTTTGTCGGTTTGTCGGTTGGCAGTCTTGCTGTTGCTTCGGTGGCGTATGTCTTCAAGGTCGACAGGCTCAAGGCGATCGCCCTTCCGGCGGTTATCATCTCAACGGTGTGTATCGGAGCTGCAGGATTGTTCGTCCTTGTCGATCTTGGCAGCATTCACCGAGTTTGGCGCATGATCATTGGTGCCAATATCGTGTCGCCTCTTGTTTGGGATATGTGCGTTATCACGCTCTGTCTTATCGTTGATGTTCTTTTCCTTGTTTACCTCATCAAGGGAAACGAACGGAAGACTTCGATCATCGCGCGTATCGCACTGCCGTGCGCTCTGCTCGTCATAACTGTTGATGCGTGGCTCTTTGGGCTTCAGATTGCCAAAGAGGGCTGGTATTCAGCAGTCCTGGCACCTATCTTCGTCGCTTCCGCTCTGGATTCAGGCATAGCTCTTTTGCTGCTGGTTTTAAGTGCATTGAAGAAAGCGGGAATCTATGACGTTCCGCAAGGACTTACCGCTTTGCTTGCAGCGGCATTGTGCGTTTGCATTTCAATAGATGCATTCTTTATTCTTTGCGAGCTTGTTACTATGGCATATCCAGGTACCTTGGGTGGTGAAGTGGTGCTTGCGGGAATAATGACAGGATCGAATGCGCCCTTCTTCTGGTTCGAGATCATAGGCGGCTTGATCGTTCCCTTCTGCATCCTTGTATTTGCGAAGAATCGTCAAAATTCAAAATTGGTGATCTTCTCATGCGTGTTGGTCTTCGTTGGCGTGATCTGCAAGCGTATTTGGTTGCTGCTGAATGCTTTCGTTGTGCCCAATGTTATAGGTGCTCCAGGAATCATCTGGGGTTCGAGTGCTGCAACTGAGGCAACAGGTGTGAACTCCTTTGCAGTGGCGAGTTCCTATATGCCATCAGCTGCTGAATTGCTAGTTTGCGCAGGCTTGGTTTCCTTGGCCATCCTTGCTTTTATGGCGCTTGCGAGTAAATTCCTCGGGAAGCAGCATACGAATTAGGGGATTACATGATGGGCGAGCGAAGCGGAGATCTTGAACTTTCTGAAGCGTTGGCTTTCCTAGGAAATTCCTTTCTTAAGCCGATGCGGCAAACTTCTGATGCTGGTCTTGATCCGTCTTTTTGGGCTAGCTTTCCAGATTTTGAGGATAAGGGAGTCTCTGAGGCGCTCGATACGCTCTTTGTGTGGGCTTCTCAAGGTAAAGATCAAGAGCGCACAGAACGTATACAGGAAGTATCAGTGGAATATGCTCGCCTGTTCATAGGGCCGCCAGAGCCAATGGTCGCGCCCTGGGAATCGTTTTATGTTCAAGAGGGTGTCTCCACGGGGTTTGGCGAACCGACGTTTCGCATGCAAGAGCGCCTACGCTCAATCGGTCTGGTAGTTTCGAATGAGAACAATCAGTATGCTGATCATATTGGGATAGAACTTCTCTACTGTAGCGCTTATCTAAAGCAAGCTGTGCAAGACGATCGGATGCAGAAGACGGTTCTGGGGGATGTCATTAGAGAAGATCTTCTTCCCTGGGCCTCCTACTTTTCAGCTGCTTTGGATAAAGTGTCAACGGGTTACTATGCGCGGCTTGCTGGTCTTGCTGTAAGTGTGCTTATGGTTTGTGCTCAGCGATGTCATGAATGACTTATGATCATGTGAGGATACGGAGCTAAGAGCAGAAATTCTCAATTGGCCAGCGCGCGTGAAAAGCTGGATTGGGAACTTAGAGAGGCTTGCGTGTGCGGCAGTATTCAAGGGCGAAGGCGAGGAGCGCATCGTGATCGAGGGACAGGCGCTCTTCGACTACCTCTTGAAACGCTGCTTCGAGCGCTTCGCCGATAGCGGGACTTTCGGGAATGCCCGCTTCGATCAGGTCCTTGCCCGAGAGAGGCAGATCGCGCAGCGAGAACACTTCATTTTCAGCGATCATCTCGTCGAAGAGCGCTTCGAGCTCATTGATCTCGTTCACGCGCTCGTGGTATTCAGGCGCTTGCGCGAGCGAATCGGCGCGCATCAGATCGCACATGGCATGGAAGAGGTACTCCTTGTTCTCAAGCTTGGCATACAGTCGACGAATCGACTTCTTCGTGGGTGCTGGGCGTGTATCGTGATAGCGCACGAGCAGGGCAAGATCGTTCGTGAATGTGCGTGAAAAGTGCAGCCGTTTCGCGATGCTGTGCAGGTGCTCAACGCTCATCTTTGGATGGCCATACATGTGGCCCACGCCTTCTTCATCGGTGAAGAAGGTATCGGGCTTGCCGATATCGTGCAAGAGCGCTGCCCAACGTGCGAGCGGGGTGGCGGGCGAATAATGCACTACCCAAGCGGTGTGCTCGTAGACATCGTAGATGTGATACTTCGTCTTCTGGTCGAGGCCTTCCATGGCGATGAGCTCAGGAAGCACCACATTCAGGATCGCTGCGTGCTCCATGAGCACCCGGTAGACGTTTTCGCCGCAGAGAAGCTTGGTCAGCTCGTCTTCGATGCGCTCACCAGCGATCAAGCGCAGGTCTTCGCGTTGATCGAGCGCAGCATGAGCGGTTTTCGGTTCCAGGGTGAAGTCTAGCTGGGACGCAAAACGCAGCGCACGTAAGATGCGCAGCGCATCTTCGGAAAAGCGTGCATGCGTATCTCCTACGCAACGGATCATTCTTCCGTGCAGGTCGGTCTGGCCACTGAAGGGATCGAGGATGCCGCGTGCCGGATGGAACGCCATCGCGTTCACGGTGAAATCGCGGCGGCCTAGATCTTCTTCGATCGAGTCGGTGAAGATGACCTCCGAAGGATGACGATGGTCGAGGTAGGCACCTTCGGTTCGAAACGTGGTGATCTCGAGTGCAGTATCATCTGCAACCACCGTGATGGTCCCATGCTTGGTGCCGGTCTCATGCGCTGCGTAGCCCGCAGCAACGCAGAGCTCCTTTACCTGTTGCCAGGGAGCAGCCGTGGTGAGATCGAAATCGTGAAGCGGGCGTTCGAGCAAGAGGTCGCGCACGAAGCCGCCAACCAGCCAAGTCTCGTAACCTGCGGATTCAAGCAGGTCGATCACTGAGATGACGCATGGTGGTATCAGTTTGCTCGCGCGCGTAAGCGTTGCGTCTTCGAGCGACGAAGACCGATCGTGCGACCGGCCTTCGTTCTCATTCGAATGGATATGTGGCACGCTTTGTTCGTGAGACATCGGCTGCCGTTCGTCGGTTAGCGACCCGTCCAGACAGGCTTGCGCTTTTCGGCGAATGCGACCTCGCCTTCGTGGGCGTCTTCGCTCGCGCGCGTGATCTTCTCGTATTCTTCGAGCACTTCCCAACCGGGAGATGGGTAGATGAAGTTCGATCCGAAGGACTCGATGACGGTCTTTTTGCTGTATTTGATGGAAAGAGGAGCACCGAGCGCGATCTTCTTTGCCAGTTCAACGGCCTTATCGACCACCTGATCATCAGGCACCACGTAGTTCACCAGACCCCATTCATTGGCTTTTTGTGCCGAGATAGGCTCTGCTACCAGCAGCAGCTCCATAGCGAACTTCATCGGAATCTGCTGAGCAAGGCGAAGAAGCGTGCCACCACCAGCGGCAGTAAGGCCGACACGAGGCTCAGGCAAGCCGAAGATCGATTCATCGGAAGCAACAGCCAGATCGCATGCAGCAACGATTTCAACGCCGCCACCTAATGCTTTGCCGCGTACGGCTGCGATGAGCGGCTTATCGAAGTAGCGCTTCGTGCACGCAGCGAAGCCCCATTTTTCGCGACCCTCGGGCATTTCCCAGGCATCTTCTGCCAGCTCTTTCAGGTCAGAGCCTGCACAGAAAACGTGCCCGTTATTGGTGAGCACGCAAGCGCGCAGTTCGTCGTTCTTATCCCAGTAGTCGAGCGCATCAGAGAGCTCTTTGGTCATGAGGTTGTTGATGGCATTACGTGCTTCTAAGCGGTTGAAGGTGATGATGAATACGCCGTCGCGCTCTTCGGTCAGGATGGTTTCGAATTCCATAGATCCCCCTTAATCTTTCCCCTTGGTTTAGTTTAGTGCATTTGTTTCTATTGGATCTTTCTAATCGTATGTTTTTTGACCAAGATGTGACATCTGGCAGGGCGCTCGATAAAACCACAGCTCGTTTTCAATTCTTGTTTTCTTGGTGGGAGCTGCTCGCTTTTCGCTACTCTTTTGATGAACAGCGCTGGATGTGGGATGCCTGCAAACTCCCGCATCGAAGCCGATCTTGTGTTCAGGAGGAACAAGCGATGCCAACATTCAAGCAATTGATGAAGCTTGCCCAAGTGACCATCAACGATAAGACCTCTGGCAAGCGTGCGAGAGAAATACTCGAGATCGTGCACAAGGACCAGGTTCTTCACGGCATGGATCCTCAAAAGGCCGTGCGCTTCTTGGAGGATCTGGGTCCCACTTACGTGAAGATCGGGCAGCTTGCTTCGAACCGTGCCGACATCTTGCCCAAGGATTATTGCGAGGCCTTCGCCGAGTTGCGTAGCAATGTCGATCCGCTCGACTTCGCCACCGTTATCGCGTGCATCGAGGAAGACTTCGGTCATCCCTGGAATACCGTGTTCGCATCGATCGAAGAGAAGCCACTGGGTTCTGCCTCGATCGCACAGGTGCACAAGGCCACGCTCTTGGATGGCTCGGTAGTGGCAGTGAAGGTTCGTCGTCCGGGAATCAAGGAGGAGATGGCTGAGGACTTGACCCTGTTGCGGCATCTTCTGACGTTCGCTGAGGTCGGCACTATCGAACATAAAGAGCTGGTAGGAACGCTGGAAGGCCTTTTGACCGAGCTCGAGCGCACTACCGCAAACGAACTTGATTTTACGATCGAGCTCAATAATCTGGTGCAGTTCCACCAGGAGCTTGAAGGAAGCGAGGGGGTCACGTGTCCCTGTCCGTATCCTGAATATTCTTCGGAGTACATTCTGGTGATGGAGTATGTCTCGGGGCCAGAGATAAACGACCATGCTGCGCTCATCGCGCAGGGCAACGACCTCGACGAGCTTGCGAACCGGTTGGCGCAGAATTACATCATGCAGGTGATCGATGCGGGATTCTTCCATGCCGATCCGCACGAGGGCAACATCATCGTGCGCGACCAGGAGATCGTCTGGATCGATCTGGGCATGACCGGCTCGCTCAATTCCTCTCAGCGGGCGTTGGTGAATCAAGCGTTCGCGGCCATTGCTGCGAAGGACCCTTACGAGCTCAAGGAAGCAGCGCTCGGTCTTACTTCTATCAAGGGGCCAGTCGATCAGGGGCGGCTACTGCAGCAGATGGCAGAACTGCTGAATTCGTACGCGAGCGCCGATCTGGAGGACATCAACATCGGCGAAGCATTCATGGATGTCATCGAGATCCTGCGCTCTCAGAATTTGGTGATCAATCCATCGTTCACCATGCTTGCGCGCGGATTCATGACCATCGAAGGGGTGGTCGCTGATCTTTCACCCACCACGAATATCGTCGAGATCGTTTCTGATCACATCCAGAAGAAAACGCTCACGCTCGATGCGATGCTCCAGAAGATGAAGGAGATGGGCATCCAGAGCGCCCGTTCGCTCGATGCGAGCACGAAACTGCCGACCCAGCTTTTCCATACGCTCGATATGTTGAACGAGGGGGAGATCAGCCTTGGCGCCGAGATGAACATGCCGAAGGATCTTAAATCGACCGTCTATTCGCTTACGGGCTATCTCGCTTTTGCGCTCATTTCGGCAGGACTCTTCATCGGTTCGAGTATCATCTGCACGACGGATATGATGCCAAGATTCTTAGGCGTGCCGTTGCTTGGGATAGTCGGCTATTTGAGCGCGTTCGTGTTGGGTGTTTATGTAGTTTGGCAGATGATTTACGCGCGGCACAAAACACGCAACGACGAAGACATAAAGTAAGTGCATCGATATAATTGATTCGATCGAAGCATTGGTTCGAGGGGCGCAACAGCGTCTGTGGGCATCACGAAAGACGCGCTCTTGATCGTGAATCGACCAGCTTATTCGTTGCTGGAGAAAGGCCTACGTATGCTCGATGAAATGCATATTGCCAATGTGGCACTCATTCGTGATACCCTTTTTCAACCCTCAAGTGGCATGACGGTGATAACGGGCGAAACTGGCTCGGGCAAGACCGCTTTATTGAATGCGCTCAAACTTTTGGTGGGCGAACGCGCGAATGCGGGAATGATCCGCGAAGGCGCGGCTGAACTTGCTGTTGAGGGACGCTTCTTCCTTGAAAGTGCTGAGGCTGATGAACAAGAAGCGCCCGCTGAACAGAGCGGATCTGCCCAGCAAGGGGTATCAACTGAGCACAACGGACCTGCCGAACAAGAGATGCGCGTATCCTCCGAGGATGGCACCGTGGTTTGTCGCCGGGTGGGGCTCAATGGTCGTTCGCGGGTGACCATCGATGGGTCGCTTGCGGGCGTGAAGGATCTTGCTTCGGGGGTTGGCGCGAGCATCGATCTGTGCGGCCAGCATGAGCATCAGCAATTGCTCAATGCCACGTATCAGCGAAAGCTGTTCGATAGATGGGGTGCTTCAAGCATCAGCCCTGCGCTCGAGCGCTATCAAGAAGCGTTCGATGCGTGTGCGGCTGCGCAGGCGGAAGTCGAGCGTTTGCAGAAGCTGCGCGAAGCGGATTCCGTTGCACTCGATCGAGCGCGTTTCACGGTCGAACAGATCGCTGCGGTCGATCCACAGCCTGGCGAATACGAGGCCCTGCTCCAAGAGCTTCCGTTCTATGAGAACGCCGAGATGCTGGCTGGTGAGACGCGATCAGCCTATCAGGTGCTCACTGCTGAAGGTGGCGTGCTCGAGAAGTTACAGGATGCCCAGGTGTCGATCGACAAGATCGCAGGCGTTGATGGGGCGGTTGAGGCGCAGCAGAAAGCGGTGCGCGAAGCGTATTTCTTGCTCGAGGATGTGGGTCATGAGCTTGCGCGCTATCAGGCGAGCATCGATTTTTCGGAAGACGAGCTCGAAGTGCGGCAAACGCGCCTTTCGGCGCTTCAAGGTATCATGCGCGGATATGGTCCAACGATGGATGAGGTCTTCGCAACCTTCGCTGAAGCGAACCAGCTCATTGCTTCTTATGATTCGTGCGACGAGTTGCTCGCGGAAGCGAAGCGTGCGCGCGAGGAAGCTGAAGATAGGCTTGTTTCGGCGGCTGATGCGCTCGCGGCTGCTCGCGAAGAGATGGCACCGCGCTTTTCTGCTGCGGTCACCGCTCAGATGGCTCGTCTTGAGATGGGGAGCGCTTCTTTGGTGGTGGAGCTTCAGGATCTTGCGCGCGAAGCATGGACGCGTTGGGGAACGCAGGCGCTCGATTACCTGTTCGTTCCTGGCGCCGGGCTTTCTCCGCAAAAGCTATCGGCTATCGCTTCGGGCGGCGAGGTCAGTCGTGTGATGCTGGCGCTCAAGGTGGTGCTGGGCAGTTGCGATGATGTTGATACGCTCGTTTTTGACGAGATCGATGCGGGTGTTGGAGGCAAGACTGCGCTCGCGTTGGCGGCTGTACTGAAAGACTTAGCGCAGACGCATCAGCTCATCGTGGTCACGCATTTGCCGCAGGTTGCGGTAGTGGGAGATGCTCATTATCTTGTCGAAAAGCACGAAGCGCCCGAACTTACCACTGATATCCGAGCGCTGTCCGCTGAAGAGCGGGTTGCGGAAGTTGCCCGCATGCTTTCTGGGCGCGTTGATGAAACCTCGTTAGCCCATGCAAAAGAGCTGCTCGCATCTGCTCATTAATACGATAGAGGTTTGTTATGCAACAAGAGTTGATCATCGGATGCCACCTGTCTTCAGGAAAAGGCTATGAGGCGATGGCGAAGAGTGCGCAGAGCATCGGCGCTAACACGTTCGCCTTCTTCACGCGCAACCCGCGCGGAGGGGCGGCTAAAGCGATCGATCCTGAAGATATCAAGCGTTTCGAAGAGGCTTGCAAAGAGGCAGGCATCGATAAGATCGTTGCGCATGGCTCCTACACGATCAATCCGTGTTCAGCGAAGGAATCAGTGCGCGAATTCGCCCTTCAGGCGCTCGTGGATGATCTTGCGCGTATGGAGTACACGCCGAACCAACTCTTCAACATGCATCCTGGCTCGCATACGGGGCAGGGGAGCGATATTGGGATCGAGCAGATCGCCGAAACCTTGAATCAAGTGATCACGCCCGATCAGACCACCACGCTTCTTCTTGAGACGATGGCGGGCAAAGGATCGGAGGTGGGATCGACCTTCGAGGAGATCGCAGCGATCCGCGCGCGTATGGATCATCCTGAAAAGGTTGGCGTTTGCCTCGACACGTGCCACGTATGGGATGCAGGGTACGACATCAAGGACGACTTGGACGGCGTGCTCGATGAGTTCGATCGCGTGATCGGTCTCGAGCATCTGAAGGCGCTCCATATCAACGATTCGCTGAATACGTGCGGTGCGCATAAGGATCGGCATGCGCGCATCGGAGAAGGCCAGATCGGTGCAGAGGCGCTCGTGCGCGTGCTCGAACATCCTGCTTTGCAGGGGTTGCCGGCTATTCTCGAAACGCCGAACGAGCTTCCTGGCTATGCCAAGGAGATTGCCTTCTTCCGCGAAGCTGTTGGCCAGTAAGAGCAGCGTCAAAAACGAGACAAAATAAAAGCGGGGCAAATTCAGGTCGCGCTGATGCGAAGAGATCTCTTTTGCACGCGCACGCAGGCGGGATAGCGCGCGCTTGCTGTTCTGCGGTTGATTCTGCAAGTTTCCTGATTGTTGCTTGCGTATCGCGGATTGATTGTTTACGATGAAAGCGTCTTTTATATCCCCCTCATTTTGCATATCGCGCAGCCTTCGTGCTCGCATACTGCCAATAGGTGTACCAGTCTAAGGAGGACATGGTGAAATTCTTTTTGGATACCGCTGATCTTAAGGAGATCGAGGAGGCGAACAGCTGGGGCGCGATCGCAGGCGTTACCACCAACCCCACGCTCTATTCGCGCGTCGGTGGCAAGCTTTCCGATTTCCACGAGCATATCAAAGCTATTTGCGACATCGTGCAAGGCCCCGTTTCGGCCGAGTCGGTCGCGATGACGCGTGACGAGATCTTCGCCGATGGCAAGAAGCTCCACGCGATCGATCCAGAGCATGTGGTCGTGAAGGTTCCGACCATGATCGAAGGCCTGGCTGCAACGAAGATGCTCGCAGCTGAAGGCATTCCGGTGAACATGACGCTGTGCTTCACGGTGCCGCAGGCGATCCTTGCTGCACGCAGCGGTGCGCGCTATATCTCGCCGTTCGTTGGTCGCTTCGACGATATTTCCGAAGATGGCATTCCGCAACTGGTGAATGTGGTCGAGGCCATGGCGAACTATGACTTTGGCCATGAATGCGAAGTCATCGCTGCATCGATCCGCAGCGCGAATCATGTTACCCAGGCGGCGCTCATGGGTGCTGACATCGCCACCGTGCCCTTTGGCGTTCTGAAGAAGTGCATCGAGCATCCGCTTACCGAGCGTGGTCTCGTTTCCTTCCTGAACGACTGGGAGAAAGTAGCTAACGCATGAGTGAAGACGTGCTCGAGCAAAGCTCGGAAGCTATGACCGAAGAAAAACCGAAGGCAAAGCGCGGTCGTCCTCGTAAAACGGACGCAGAAAAAGCGGCAGCAGATGCCGCTAAAGCTGCCGAAGAAGCGAGCGAAGCTCCTAAGCGCAAGCGTGGACGTCCGCGTAAGAATCCGCTTCCCGAAGAGGCGGCTGCGTCTGCGCCCGCAGCGGAGGCAAAATCTGAAGCTGGCGCACCGAGCGCGGAGGCACCTGTCGATCATGAAGCATCTGCCAAGCCATCGGGTGAGCGTACGTTCGATCGCTCTGAGCGCAACAGCAATGCCAACAACCGTCGCAATAATCAGAAGAACAACCAGAAGAACCAGGGCAAGCAGAACAATAACAACCATCGCCGCCAGCGCCGCCAGCATGGCAACAACTACCATCGCGAGCCGGTCGTTCCGCAGACCACGCGTGAGGATCTTGAGAAGCTCAAGGTCGCCGAACTCCGTGAAAAGGCCGATGAGCTGGGCGTCGATCACAAGGGACTCAAGAAGGCCGAGCTTGTCGACGCGGTGCTCGATGCGAGCGTGAAGGCTGAAGGCTTCGTTGAGACCGCAGGCGTGCTCGATATCCTCTCCGATGGGTATGGCTTCTTGCGCACAGGCGGTTATCTGCCTGGGGAGAACGATGTGTACGTGGGTCTGTCGATGATCCGTCGCAACGGCCTGCGCAAGGGCGATTACATCAAAGGAACGGTTCGCCCCGCCCGTCCGAACGAAAAGTACGCGGCGCTGCAGGAGATCGAAAGCGTCAACGGCACGCCCATCGCAGAGCTGGGCAAGCGCGTGAAATTTTCCGACCTTACCCCGGTATTCCCTGATGAGCGCCTGGTCATGGAGCATGGCAAGAACACGCTCACTGCACGCGTGATCGATCTGTGCTCGCCGATCGGCAAGGGGCAGCGTGGCCTCATCGTTTCGCCGCCGAAGGCTGGCAAGACCACCATCTTGAAAGACATCGCTGCTTCCATCACGGCGAACAACCCTGAAGTCCACCTCATGTGCTTGCTTGTCGATGAGCGCCCTGAAGAGGTCACCGACATGCAGCGTTCGATCCGTGGCGAAGTGATCGCCTCCACGTTCGATATGCCGAGCGAGAACCACATCGCCGTTTCTGAAATGGTCATCGAGCGCGCGAAGCGCATGGTCGAGGAGGGCAAGGATGTGGTCATCCTGCTCGATTCGCTCACGCGTCTTGCACGTGCGTACAACCTGGCGCAACCTGCATCGGGTCGTATCCTTTCCGGCGGTGTCGATTCGACGGCGCTCTATCCACCCAAGAAGTTCTTGGGTGCAGCACGTAACATCGAAGGCGGCGGTAGCCTTACCATCCTGGCTTCTGCGCTGGTCGATACGGGCTCGAAGATGGATGAGGTCATCTTCGAAGAGTTCAAGGGCACCGGCAATATGGAAGTGAAGCTCGATCGCGCGTTGGCAGACCGTCGCATCTTCCCAGCTATCGATCCGGTCGCTTCTGGTACGCGTCGCGAAGACCTGCTGCTCGATCAGCAAGAAGCGCCGCTCATCTGGGCTGTTCGCAGGGTCCTTGCGAGCCGCAACAGTACGGAGAATGCGATGAACTCGCTTCTGAAGAGCCTGCAACAAACCAATACCAATCAAGAATTCTTGATCCGTGCCGCTAAGAAGTGGCAAGGTCGTCAACTGGAAGATGTCGAACTCTAAGCTTGTGCGCTCAGAGTGCGAAAGGGAATTCAATGTCTGACAACTCAGCTACCCCTGAAACAGCTTCACCCACGCCTCCTCCTCCGGCAGGCCAGCCTTATGGCGCGAATCAACCGTATGTCGCAAAACGCGTGAAGAAACGAAAAGGGGTACGCGTTTGGGTCGTCGTGCTCCTGGTGATCTTGGGCATCCTTGTCGGCACGCTCGTAGGGAATAACGTCCGCACCAATCCGTATCTCACGTTCCAGGATTCCATCGGCGTGATCGACCTTGATGGCACGATCGGCCAGGATGATGGCGCGAATACGCCCGAAGGACTCCTTGCTCAGCTGCAAAGCGCCGCAAACGATCCGTCCATCAAGGCGGTCGTGCTTCGCGTGAATTCAGGCGGAGGTGCCGCGGCAGCTGGTGAAGAGATGGCGCAGTACGTGAAGGATTTTTCGAAGCCGATCGTAGTCTCGACCGCTTCGGGCAATGCTTCGGCGGCTTATCTCATTTCTTCGCAGGCCGACTATATCTATGCTAATGAAGCCTCGAGCATCGGTTCGATCGGTACGGTCATCCAGGTTACCGATTACTCGAAGTTGCTCGACTTGCTCGGCATCGATGTGCGCACCATCACCTCCGCAGATAGCAAAGATGCTTCGTATGGAAACCGTCCGCTCACTGATGAAGAGGTGAAGTACTTCCAAGCTCAGGTCGATCAGATCAACAAGAGCTTCATCGAATCGGTCGCTGAAGGTCGTGGTATGGAGGTTTCTGCTGTTCAGAAGCTTGCTACCGGCATGGCGTTCACGGGTGCCGATGGTGTGGAGAACGGGCTTATCGATGAGATCGGCACGTACAAAGATGCGTGCAATAAAGCCGCTTCTCTTTCTGGCGTAAGCTCATACAGCATCAAGTATCTCGGTACGAACGACCTGGGGCTTGTCGATGTCCTTTCGCTGCTTTTAACAGCAGAGGAGAAACAACCGCAGGAATCAACGAACACGATCTTAGAAGGAGCTTCCACCAATGGACAGCTATCCTAGTCGCAATATCGTTTGGCCGCGTCGTGCGGTCGTGACCGCTGGCATGCCCTACGGCAATAAGCCGTTGCACTTCGGGCATGTTGGTGGCGTATTCGTGCCCGCTGACTGCTTCGCACGCTTTTTGCGCGATAGGATCGGGCGCGAGAACGTGTGCTTCGTTTCGGGAACCGACTGCTATGGTTCGCCGATCGAAGAGGGCTATCGCAAGGAAGTGGAAGCGGGAACGTTTTCCGGCACGATCAAGGAATACGTGAAGCGCAATCACGATCTTCAGGCTGAAACGCTCAAGCGCTACGACATCAGCCTCGATATCTACGAGGGCAGCGGGCTAGGGCATGCCGGGGAAGTGCAGCACACCATATCCGAGGCTTATGTGAAGCGCCTCTACGATCACGGCTTCCTTCATCTTGAGAGCACCCAGCAGTTCTACGACACCAAAGAAGATATGTTCTTGAATGGTCGCCAGGTGGTGGGGCATTGCCCTGTTCAAGGCTGCAAGAGCGAAAAAGCATATGCCGATGAATGCGATCTGGGTCATCAGTACGATCCTGCTGATCTGATCAACCCTGTTTCGTCGGTTTCGGGCACGGTGCCTGAGATGCGCACGGTGAACAACTGGTATTTCGATCTGCCCAGCCTTGCTTACATCGTGAAGGACTATGTCGAAGCGGCTGAACAGGACGAACAGGTTCGCCCGCTCGTTCCTAAGACCATCAAGGAATTCCTCGTTCCGCCCATCATCTATATAAAGGTGGAGCTCTACGATGCTTATGCGCAGATCGTCGATAAGCTTCCTGCGCACGAATACCGCGATGCAGCTAAGGGCAAGCAGAGCTTCGAGCTCGAGTTCGCCTCAGTGGCTGATCGCGATCAGGCGCGTGGCGTGCTCACCGAAGCGAACATTCGCTTTCGAACCGGTAAGGCGCTCGTGCCGTTCCGTATCTCGGGCAATGCTTCGTGGGGCATTCCGTGCCCAGAGATCGATGGCGTGAGCGGTCTTACGATCTGGTGCTGGCCGGAAAGCCTCTGGGCGCCGCTTTCCTTCACCATGGCGCGCAACGACGAACAAGGGTTATCACGCGCGCTCTGGCGTAAGTTCTGGTGCAGCAAGAATGCCCATGTCTACCAATTCATCGGGCAGGATAACCTGTATTTCTATGGCGTTGCCCAGCCTGCGCTCTTCGCTGCGCTCCAGGAAGAAAAGCCTGTGGTGGAAGATGCGCCCGATGGGGAATTGCAGCAGACCAAGCTCATCGCGAACCACCATATCCTCTTCGGCGATAAGAAAGCCTCTTCGTCTTCTGAGGTGAAGCCACCGACGGCAGACGAGTTGCTCGAGTATTACACGGTCGAACAGCTGCGCGCGCATTTCTTGGCGCTCGCGCTCGATCAGAAATCGGTCGGTTTCAAGCCGAAGGCCTTCGAGCAGGATAGCGCCAAGCGCGACGATCCGCGTGTGGCCGACCCTGTGCTCAAGGAAGGAGCGCTGCTCACCAAGGTGTTCAATCGTCTTGCGCGCAGCTGCTTCTACGAGGCACAGAAGAATTTCGAAGGCTACATGCCGCTTGGCCGGGTGAGCAAAGAAGTGCTCAAGAAGGTGTACAACGTGATGTGCGCCTATGAAGAGACTATGTATAGGGTTGAGCTTCATTCAATCATGTCGCAGATGGACGAATTCATCCGCTATGCCAACAAGTACTGGTCGAGCCACATCAAAGAGGCCGATCAAGAGGGAAGCGAAGAGCTGCGCCGCCAGACGCTTATCGATTCGTTCTATCTGCTGCGCATCGCCACGCTGCTCATGCATCCGATCGTGCCGCGTGGCACCGAGAAGATCTGTGATTTCATGAATTTCGATTTCGATGAATTTTTCAGTTGGAACTACGATTTCGACAGCATGGAAGAGCTGTGCAATGCTCACGAACTTGAAGCAAAGCGCCATCGCGTGCGCGATCTTCCCCCTCGCACGGACTTTTTCAGCTTTCATCCCTCACAGAAGAAGTAATGTGCTACTATAGCTAGGCTCATTTCGCACTTGGTCGGAAACCAAGGCACTAGAAGGAGACCAACATGAAAAAAGATATTCATCCCGATTATGTCGACTGCACCGTAACGTGCACGTGCGGCAACACCTTCCAAACTCGCTCAACCAAACCTGAACTCCGCGTCGATATCTGCAACGCGTGCCATCCGTTCTTCACCGGCACCCAGAAGCTCATCGACTCCGGCGGACGTGTTCAGCGTTTTGCTAACAAGTTCGGCACCGCAACCGAGACCGTTGCTGCTCGCGAAGCTGCTAAGAAGGCAGAGCGCGCTGCAGAGGTCGAGGCAATGGAGGCCGCGAAGAAGGCAGATCGCGAGGCTAAGGCTGCTGCTAAGGCTCAGCGTGCTGCTGAATACGCAAAGAAGGCTGCTGCTCAGGAAGCCGCCAAGGCAGACGAAGAAGCTGCTGCCAAAGAGGCTGATGAAGCTGGAATCGAGGCTAAGGAAGAAGCTGCTATCGAAGAGGCTGTCGAAGCCAACGAAGCAGCAGAAGCAACCGAAGCACCTGCAGAGGAGAGCGCTGAATAGTCGCTCGTTCGCCTGTAGCGCACCCAAGAACATATCCTTACGACAACATTTTCGTAAGAGGAGTGAAAAGGAAGAGAGTCGCACGTTGGGGCTCTCTTCCTTTTTGTTTCGTGCGTTCTTGTGTTGTACATTCGCGTTTCTCACTATCCTACAAAAGGTTTACGGCTCTTTGGTAGCTTCTGGTAATCTGTCAGAATTGAAGACTGAAATTACAATGAGAGGGAGACAACTATGATCGATAAAAGTGCATTTCGCGATCTATCCTATGGACTCTATATCGTCTCTTCGATGAAAGACGGAAGAGCGGTCGGCTGCGTGGTCAATACCTTCGCTCAGGTAACCTCGGACCCGCCACAAGTGAGCATCGCGATCAACAAGGATAACTACACCACCCAGGGCATCCTTGAAACAGGCAAGTTCGAAGTGAGCGTTGTGTGCAAAGAGGCTTCGATGGAGCTTATCGGCATGTTCGGTTTCCATACGAGCGAGGACACCGATAAGTTCTTAGATTTCGAGGACAGGGAATCTTCACAGGGAATCCCTTACGTTGCTGAGCAGATCTGCGCTCATTTCTCTGTCAAGGTCAAGGAGCAGCTCGACCTGGGTACGCATATCTTCTTCTTGGGTGATGTGGTCGCTGCTGAAAAGGTCGAGCATCTCGAACCGATGACGTATGCCTACTACCACGAGGTGAAAGGTGGACGCACACCAAAGAACGCTTCGGTCTTCTCGAGCGATGAGCTTGAAGCGGATGCAAAAGCGAAGAGCGAAGCTCCTGCGGCTGCAGGCTCTGGTGGTGCGAAGAAGATGCGCGTGGGTTGGAAGTGTCCGATCTGTGGATATATCGAATATGCCGATGAACTTCCACCGGATTATGTGTGTCCGATCTGTGGAGCGCCAGGAAGCACGTTCGAGCGCATCGAGGTCGAGATCGACGAGTAGCCCGTTCGATCATGCGTGTTCGCGCGGCGAGGCTTTTCGTTGCGGCCGTTGCGTCTCACGATTAAAACGTTTCTTTACCGAGCCAGTGCACACCCCGCGCTGGCTCTCCTATATGATAGGGTGACCATCATGATCATAGGGAGGTAGACCATGAATGTTGAATTGCTCCAGTATCCTGAAGATCCCGAGCGTGCTGTCGCGACCGCTGCGCGTTTATGCTATGCGCCGGTTGGAGCAAAAGAGCTCATGGAAACCATGCCTCCTGAGCGCGTGGAAAGCGTACTCTCTACCATCATGAAGTCGGGCCATTTCTCTACGCTCGAGCACGTGAGCTACACGTTCGCCGTTGATGGGGTGTCACGCGCGCTCACGCACCAGCTGGTGCGCCATCGCCTGGCGAGCTTCAATCAGCAATCCCAGCGCTACGTGAAGTTCACTGATGGGGTAGGCATCGTGAAGCCTGAAACCGTGGCAGAAGACGAACATGCCAATGCGGTGTTCGACGAAGCTATCGACACGATCCTTACTGCATATCAGACTATGCTCGAAGCAGGTATTCCCGCTGAAGATGCGCGCTACATCCTTCCTAATGCGGCCGAGAGCAAGATCGTTATCACGATGAACATTCGTGAGCTTCTGCACTTCTTCGAACTGCGCTGCTGCAATCGTGCGCAGTGGGAGATTCGCGAACTTGCGCATCGTATGCTCGAGCTGGTGCGCCCGACCGCTCCTTACATCTTCAAGGGTGCAGGTGCGGGATGTGTGCGCGGTGCGTGCCCTGAAGGTAAAATGACCTGCGGCAATCCTTTCCCTCGCGTGATGCGCGACTAAAGATGACAAACTACCCGGTCGTTCGACATCGGACGTGAAAAGTTCGTGTGAGCGTTCGCTCGTTTCTTTCCATTCGTATATGTTTCGTGTATCCTTACGAATCGTATTTGAGCCGCCTGGCTCAAAACATCCCCACGCACGTTAAATCTGGGAAAGGGGCTTCGTGTGAAACTGGTTGTAACCGAGAAGAACATTGCAGCGCAGAAGATCGCTGATCTGCTCGGCGTTGGAAAGCCGAAAGCAGACAAGGTGTATTCGACCCCCGTCTATCGCTTCGAGCGCGATGGCGAAGAATGGGTCACGATCGGTCTGCGTGGACATATCTTAGAGCCGAACTTCGTACCGGCGCTCACCTATAAGAAGCGTGGCGGCTGGATCGGGGTCGATGCTAACGGCGAGATGATCCCTGCCGATCTGCCTACCGATCTGCCAAAACCACCCTTCAAGAAGAAGAAACCGTTCGTTCCTGATGGGGTCGAACTCAACGCTTGGAAGATGGATGCGCTTCCGTATCTTATCTATGCGCCCATCGAAAAGCTTCCGAAAGAGAAGGACATCATCCGTTCGCTCAAGAACCTGGCGAAGAAGGCCGACTCGATCGTGATCGCTACCGACTTCGACCGTGAGGGAGAGCTGATCGGTTCCGATGCGCTCACGTGCATTCGTGAGGTGAACGAAGAAGCGCCGGTCAGCCGCGCACGCTATTCGGCCATCACGAAAGAAGAGATCACCCGCGCTTTCACGAACCTGGTCGAGCTTGATGTCGATCTGGCTCAAGCGGGTGCATCAAGGCAGGACATCGATCTTATTTGGGGCGCGGTGCTCACGCGCTACCTTACGCTCGTGAAGTTCGCAGGTTATGGCAACGTACGCTCTTCGGGTCGTGTGCAGACCCCCACGCTCGCGCTCATCGTGGCGCGTGAACGTGAACGTTTGGCGTTCGTGCCTGAAGACTATTGGGTCATCAAGGGTGATTTCAGCCATAAGGACTTGGAGTTCTCGGCGAATCATGCAACTGCGCGATTCAAGGTCGAGAGCGAAGCCGATCAGGTCATGGAGCACGTCGCAGGTGCTACGAGCGCGCGCGTTGCAGCGATCGAGAAGAAGCAACGCAAGCAGGCTGCCCCTGTTCCGTTCAATACCACTTCGCTCATGGCGGCTGCAAGCGCTGAGGGCCTTACCCCTGCACGTACGATGCGCCTTGCCGAGAGCCTTTACATGGATGGTTTCATCTCGTATCCGCGCGTCGATAATACGGTCTACCCTTCATCGCTCGACCTGCGCGACATCTTGAAGCGCATCTCGGGCAATCCGGTGTATCGTCCGTTCGCAGAAGAGCTGCTCAAGAAGGACAAGCTCACAGCTACGCGTGGCAAGACGGAAACGACCGACCATCCGCCCATCCATCCGACGAACCTGGCGACACCAGAGATGCTGCCGCCTGCAGAATACAAGCTCTACAACCTGATTGCACGCCGTTTCATGGCCACGCTTTCTGAGCCTGCGGTGATCGAGGGTACGAAGGTCACGCTTGAAGTGAATGGCGAACCGTTCGCTGCGAAGGGCGATGTGCTCGTGAAGCCAGGATTCCGCGCGATCTATCCTTACGGCCTCAAAAAGGACGAGCAGCTGCCTGCGCTCGAAGAGGGCGAGATGCTCGACTTCGGCGGTGCGACCAAGACGCACAAGCAGACCGAGCCGCCCGCGCGCTATTCGCAAGGCAAGCTCATCCAAGAGATGGAAAAGCTGGGGTTGGGTACGAAATCGACCCGCCATTCCATCATCGAGCGCCTCTATACGGTCAAGTATGTGCAGAACGACCCGATCGAGCCTTCGCAGCTCGGCATCGCGGTCATCGATGCGCTCGACAAGTTCGCACCGCATATCACCAGTTCTGCCATGACGGCGAACCTGGAAGAGGAGATGTCACAGATCGCAGCGGGCGACAGCAAAAAGGTGCAGGTCGTTCGCCATTCGCGCGATCTCTTGGCGCAGGAACTCGAGAATCTTCTGCCGCATCAGGAAGAAGTGCGCGACGCGCTCGCGGATGCGGTGGCTGCCGACGCGTATGTGGGTCCCTGTCCGAAGTGCGGCAAGGATCTGCAGTTGCGTTCTTCCCAGAAGACGCGCTCGATGTTCATCGGTTGTGCGGGATGGCCGGATTGCGATGTCACCTATCCGCTGCCGAAAGGCAAGATCGAGGCACTCGAAGAGAAGTGTCCTACCTGCGGTATGCCGCAGATCAAGGTGACCGCGTTCCGTTCGAAGCCGCGCGTTCTTTGCATCGATCCTGAATGCGAGACGAACAAAGAGCCCGACTTGGTGGTGGGCACGTGCCCGACGTGTGCGGAGCAGGGCAAGGAAGCCAAGCTCATCGCGCATAAGAATCCGCGCACCTTGAAGCGCTTCATCCGTTGTGAGAATTACGATGAATGCCAGACGGGCTATCCGCTGCCGCAGTACGGTGCGCTCACCGCTACTGAAGAGGTGTGCGAGGAATGCGGTGCGCCGATGGTCATCGTTACGACGGCGCGCGGCCCCTGGAAGCTCTGCCCGAACTTCAGCTGTCCTTCGAAGGAGAAGAAGGAGAAGGGCAAGACATCAGGCAAAGGCAAGGCAGGCGCCAAGAAATCCACGGCGAAGAAATCGAGCACGAAGAAGACCACGAAAGCAGCTGCCAAGAAGTAGAGAGCAGCAAAAAGAGCAAAGACTCGAACAGGTCATGATCGTCTCAGTGAGACCGAGATCCATTCGAACGCCCGAGGTGCACTGCGATCATCTCGGGCGTTCTACTTTTGCGGGGTGGTATTTCGTCCACTTTTGATGTCTTATTCACATTCTCTGGTGGCAGCAGGGATGTCGGCACGAACAACTATATAAACATCGGAATACGTGCAGAAATGCGAATGCGGCCGTAAAGTGCTTCCTTGCGGGGTTGTTCACCTTTACAATAGAGGATAATGAATCTATTGAAGGACTCCAGGAGGGAATCGTGAGTAAGGTAACCATCGTTGGTGCAGGTAACGTCGGCGCGACTGCAGCACATATCATCGCAAGCAAGAATCTCGCCGATGTGGTCTTGGTCGATGTGGCCGAAGGTCTGCCACAGGGCAAGGCGCTCGATATGATGCACATGCGTTCGGTCGAGAAGTTCACGGTAAGCGTTACGGGCACGAACGACTATGCTCCTACTGCCGATTCCGATGTGGTGGTCATCACCGCGGGTATCGCCCGCAAGCCTGGCATGACGCGCGAAGACCTGCTCGGCGTGAATTCGGGCATCATGTCTTCGGTCATCGATGAGGCTATCAAGTATTCTCCCGATGCCATCTATATCTGCGTCACCAATCCGCTCGATGTCATGACGTATCTTGCGTATCAGAAGTCGGGATTGCCCAGCAATCGCCTGATGGGCATGGGCGGCGTGCTCGATTCCGCACGTCTTTCGTTCGCCGTCTGCGAAAAGCTCGGCTGCGATCCAGCGGACGTGGTGGCATGGGCGCTTGGCGCACACGGCGAAGGTATGGTGTGCTGGCCACGCTACACCACCGTCGCAGGCCGTCCCATCACTGAGCTGATGAGCGAAGAAGAGGTCGCCGAAGTGGTGCGGCGCTGCGTGAAGGGTGGCGCCGAAGTGGTCGCTCATCTGAAGACCGGCTCTGCGTACTATGCTCCGGGCGCTTCCATCGCGAAGATGGTCGAAGCGATCCTCACCGATTCCCATGAGGTCATGAGCGTGTGCTCCTATATCGATGGCCCCTACGGCTTGCACGACCTCTACATGAACATCCCCACACGCCTCGGCAAGAATGGCGTTGAAGAGATCGTAGAATTCGATCTCACGGAAGACGAAATGGCAGCACTTCAGGAATCTGCTGCAAGCGTGAAGAAGGGTCTCGAAAACCTTCCCGCATAAGGTGCTTCTCGAAAGTAGTTGGTTCACATGCAGGTTCTTTCCTCAAATACCATTTCCGATGCGTTGCTCGTCTCCATTCCGCGACTGGCAAGCATCCTGCCTCCCGATATCTTGGAGGCGCTCATCGCCGCGCGCGATCGTGAAACGCATGAGCGTGCGAAGATCGTGCTCGATCAGTTGGTGCTGAACGCGCAGATCGCGAACGAAGATCACGTGCCTATCTGCCAAGATACAGGTACGGTGTGGCTCTGTTTGGAGGTCGGTCCTGATATCGCGCTCAACGCCAATGTCTTCTCGAAGGTCGACCAATCGGTAGCGGCAGGATTCATCAATTCGAAGCTGCGCAAGTCGGTCGTGCGCGATGCGCTGTTCGATCGTACGAACACGGGCGACAATACGCCGGCTTTCTGCGAATTGCGCCTGGTGGATGAACCGGGTGTTGCTCGTCTGCATATGATGCTCAAAGGCGGCGGCTCGGATAACGCGAGTCGTGTTGTCATGCTCACGCCCAATGCGGGCAAGCAGGGCGTTATCGATACGGTGCTTTCCTGCGTAGAGGAAAAAGCAGCGAACGCCTGCCCGCCACTCGTGGTGGGAGTTGGCGTGGGCGGCACCTTCGATAAGGTAGCGGGGCTTTCAAAGCTTGCGCTCATGCGTCCGCTCAATGTTGCTGCACCCGATCCCGAAACCGCCGCATTCGAGCAGGAACTGCTCGAGGCCATCAATGCCACCGGCATCGGTGCTGGTGGTCTGGGCGGAGACACCACCGCGCTCGGCGTACGCGTGAAAACTGCACCCTGCCATATCGCTGCCTTGCCGGTAGCGGTGAATGTGGGTTGCTCGGCGTTGAGGAGGCTCACCGTTGAACTATAAGCACATTCAACTCCCCTTGAGCAAGGCTGATGCTCGTTCGCTGCGTGCGGGCGATGCCTGTCTGCTCACCGGTCCGGTATACACCTTGCGTGATGCTGGTCATATTCGCTTGCTCGACGAGATCCGCGAGAAGAAGCTCAAGACGCTGCCCTACGGACTCACTGGTCAGGTCATCTTCTATGCGGGCCCTACGCCTCCTAAAGCAGGCAGGCCGTTCGGCGCGATCGGCCCTACCACGTCTTCACGCATGGATTTCGCGGCACCGCTGCTCATGTCGATGGGTCTTACTGGCACGATCGGCAAGGGCGAACGTTCGGACGATGTGAAGAAGGCCTGCAAGGAATATTCTTCAGTCTATTTCGTGGCAACGGGCGGCGCTGCAGCGTTTCTCGCAAAGTGTGTAGTGGGCGATGAAACGCTTGCCTATGACGATCTGGGAACCGAAGCGCTCAGGCGCATCGATGTGGTCGATCTTCCAGTGTTCGTAGGGATCGACACCTTGGGCACGAGCATCTACTCGCTTGAAGATTGAGGTTTCGGTGGCTGATCAAGATCAACAGAAAAAGACTGCCGGCATCTTCATCACCTTCGAAGGGGGAGATGGTGCTGGGAAAACAACGCATATCACCTTCCTCGCTTCCTGTTTGCGAGCGATGGGCCATGAGGTCATTTGCCTTCGTGAGCCAGGCGGTACGAGCGTAGGTGAGGATTTGCGCGCTATCGTGCTCGATCCTAAGAATGCTGGTCTGTGTGCAGAATCGGAACTGCTCATCTACGAAGCGGCGCGCGCTCAGATCATTCGCGAGGTCATCATCCCGGCGCTCGCGCGAGGGGCGGTGGTGCTGCTCGATCGCTTCTACGATTCGACCATCGCCTATCAGGTGTACGGTCGCGGGCTTCCGATGTCGTTCGTGCGCCAAGCGAACAGCTTCGCTTGCCAAGGGGTGCATCCCTGTCGCACGATCCTGCTCACCACGGGTGCCTCTGCTGAAGAGGGTCTCGAGCGTGCAACGCACCATGGCGATGCCGATCGTCTTGAGCAGGCGGGTACGAGCTTTCATGCGCGCGTGAACAACGGCTTTCTCGCGATCGCGGCGGAAAACCCCGAGCGCATTCGTGTCGTCAATTCTTCGGGTACCAAGGATGAGACGGCGCGTGCAATCTTCACGCAGATCAAAGATATCTTCGGTTGGGGGAGCGATTCCTTCGTATGGAAAGAAGGCTTCTTCGACCCGATCCTTCAGCGTGATACCAGCGAAAAGGCGCGCATCGATCTTCCCGAGGATTGATGCGGGTGGCCGACGTATTCGAGAGCATCTTCGGTCAAGCTCAGGTCCGTGATTACCTGCGCACCACGCTGCGCACGGGTCGCTTGAGCCACGCCTATCTGTTCACCGGGCCTCCTGGTTCCAACAAGACCTCGGCAGCCTATGCCTTTGCCCAAGCGCTCATCTGCCCCGATCAGGGCTGCATGACGTGCGACCACTGCAGGCGCGCTGCACGCCGGAACCACCCCGATATCCACTTCATCGAACCTGAGGGTGCGCATGGCTATCTCGTCGATCAGATCCGTGAAGTGGTGGCTGATGCGCATCTTGCTCCTATCCAAGCTACGCGTAAGATCTACATCATCGATCGCGTCGATCTTTTGGGTACGCAGGCAGCGAACGCGTTTCTGAAAACGCTCGAAGAACCGCCGGAGAATGTGGTGTTCATCCTGCTCGGGCGTACGAAGGATGCGGTGCTTCCCACCATCGTTTCGCGCTGTCAGGTGGTGCCGTTCCGTCATATTCCCACCACCGAGGCATCGGGCATCATCTCGCAGAACACAGGGGTGAGCGCGGAACAGGCGCGCATCGCGGTCGAGGCGTGCAATGGCTCGGTCACGAAAGCGATCGGATTCTGCAAGAGCCCCGAAAAGACCGGCTTTCGCCGTCGTATCCTCGAGATCCTCACGCTGCTGCCGCTCTCGGACGAGCGCGATGTGCTCGAATACGCTGCTGAGCTCGTGAAGAGTGCGAAGGCGTGGGTCGATGTCGTGCAGAGCGAACAGGCTGAAGCGATCAATGAGTCTGAAGAATTCTTGAGCAAGGCGGCGCTCAAGCAGATCGAGGCGCGCAACAAGCGTGTGCTCACGAAGGCATCGCTTGAGTCGCTCGCGCAGGTCACTTCGATCATTCGATCCTGGTTACGTGACGTTTTGATGATTAAATCTCAGGCAGTCGAGCAGATTGTTAATATTGATGTGATGAACGATCTGGAGCAGGCTGCGGCGCGCACAACGCCCGCAGGCTTGGTTCGCGCGATCGACGCAACCTATCGTTGCGATAAGGCGATCGCCTATAATGTTTCTACAGAAACGTGTCTCGACACGCTTCTTTTTACGATAAGAGAGGTTTTTTATGGTTCGGGTGGCTCCCATTAAGCTGCAGGTCGGACCTAAGGTTCTTTGGTTCGATCCAACCGATTTAGATATACGTGCTGGTGACGATGTCATCGTGAACACGAGTCGCGGGCTTGAATACGGCATCGCAACATCGGATGTTCTCGAAGTGAGCGACGATCTGGTCAAGGATCTGAAATCCCCGCTCAAAGAGGTCGTGCGTCTGGCAACGCCGGAAGATATGGATAAGGTGCGCGAGCTCGAGGAGAAGAGCGCCCAAGCACTCGGTGCGTTCAAAGAGATCGCGCTCGAGTCCAATAAGGATATGCATCCGGTGCTCGTCGAGTATCTTTTCGAAGGTGATAAGGCAGTCTTCTATTTCGAGGCAGAAGAGCGCATCGACTTTCGCGAGCTCGTGCGCAAGCTCGCCTCCTATTTCCATGTACGAGTCGACATGCGTCAGATCGGTGTGCGCGATGGTGCGCGCATCATCGGCGGCTTGGGACATTGTGGTCAAGAGCTGTGCTGCACGCGTTTCGGTGGCGAATTCTCGCCCGTATCGATCCGCATGGCGAAGGAACAGAATCTTTCGCTCAATCCGCAGAAGATCTCGGGCGTGTGCGGTAGGCTCATGTGCTGCTTGCGCTATGAATACGATACATACAAGGAATTCAATTCGCGTGCTCCTAAGATGGGCGCGAAGATCGAAACGCCTGAAGGCATCGCGAAGGTAACGGATATCAACGTGCCTTCTGAGCGGATCACGATCACGCTCGAAGACGGTTCGAACTTGAAGATCCCACTCGAGGATTTCGAGGCCCCCGAAGAGGGAAGACGTCCGCACGTGATCAGCGCTGAAGTGTATGAGGAATACGTGCAGAAGAGCCAGTTCGACGCACTCGGTGGCGCAGGCTTGGTGGATGTGATCAACTTCAGTGGCGACGATATTCCAGTCGGTGCGCGTCCTGCTGCTCGTCTTGATGGGGAAGGCTCGTCTTCGTCGGCTGAGGCAGAAGGCAAGCGCCGTAAGCGTCGTCGCAATCGTGGCAACAAAGAGGGCGAGAATCGTTCAAACTCTTCGCAGAAGAACAACCAAGGGAAAAAGCAATCGGGCGATCGCGGGGGCGAAGGCGCGCGTTCGGGCAAGAAAGAATCCTCGGGACGCAATCGCCGCAATCGTGGTGGCGCTTCGAATGGTCAGAACAAGCGCTCGAACAATGCGCAGGGCAATCGCCAGAACAATGGCAATCGTAAGAACGGCGGTGCGCAAGGAGCGCGTCCTGGACAGAAGTCCTCCGGCTTGAGTTCGCTTCATGAGAATCCGAACGCCAAGAGAGACTCGAAGAGCTCGGGCGCTTCGACGCATCGCAGATCACGGCGTCGTAGCCATACGACGGGGGGAGAGAACAATGCCGGTGGGCAATCATAACTATTCTCTTTTGACCGATCTCTATCAGCTGACCATGGCGCAAGGCTATTGGGAATGCAATAAGCTTGAGGAAGAGGCGTGTTTTCACGCCTTTTTCCGTACTAATCCGTTTCACGGTGGGTATGCTATCGCATGCGGCACCGATCACGTGCTCGAGGTCATTGAAGACTACCGTTTCACCTCGGACGATATCGCGTATCTCGCATCACTCGAGGCTCCCGGCGGCGGCGCGCTCTTCGATCCTGCATTCTTGGACTACTTGAGCACGATGGAGCTCTCGGTCGATATCGATGCGGTGCGTGAAGGCACGGTCGTATTCCCGAATGATCCGCTCCTGCGCGTTACCGGTCCGATCCTTCAGTGCCAGCTGCTTGAGACGGCACTGCTCAACTGCGTGAACTTCGAGACGCTCATCGCGACCAAAGCTGCGCGTGTCTGCCTTGCCGCGGATTCTCCCGTTGCTGAATTCGGGTTGCGTCGTGCGCAGGGCGAAGACGGAGGATTGCGTGCCTCACGCGCTGCAGTGGTGGGCGGTTGCGCTTCCACTTCGAACGTGCTCGCGGGCAAGCTCTTCAACATTCCCGTTTCAGGTACGCATGCGCATTCGTGGGTGATGTCGTTCGATAACGAGCTCGAAGCGTTCCGCGAATATGCGCGCGTCATGCCTAAGAATTGCGTGCTGCTCGTGGATACCTACGACATAACCCAGGGCATCAAGAATGCCATCACGGTCGGCCTCGAGATGAAAGAGCGCGGTGAAACGTTAAGCGCGATCCGTATCGATTCGGGCGACCTCTCTTGGCGTGCCAAGCAGGCGCGCAAGATGCTCGACGAAGCAGGTCTTACTGAAACGGGTATCGTGCTCTCGAACGATCTCGATGAATACACCATCAAATCGATCAAGGATTCTGGCGCCCAGGTGAATTCCTGGGGTGTGGGCACCAAGCTCACGACCGCCTATGACCAGCCGGCGCTCGGTGGGGTCTATAAGCTTGCCGCAAAGCGCGAGACGGCCGATTCGGAATGGCAGGACTGCATCAAGGTCTCAGGTCAGGCAGCAAAGCTCACCACACCAGGCGTGCTCGATGTACGTCGTTACTTCCATGAGGATGGCAGGCTTGCAGGTGATATGGTCTTCGACATCAACCATGGGGTAGAGCGCGAACGTATCGTCGATCCTGCCGATGAGATCCGTCAGAAGTCTCTTGCGGGCTTGGCGTACACCACCTTGCTCGAGCCGATCGTACGCACAGGCATTCGCGTGGTCGACCCTTCATTCGGCAACGCCATGGAGGCACGCGAACGCTGCAGGGAACAGCTCGATCTTTTGGATGAAAGTCAAAAGCGCATCCTCAACCCGCACTCATATCCAGTAGGATTAGAGTATGGGCTTTTTCATCGTCGTCATAAACTTGTCTCGGATATGTTAGGAAATTCATGATGATAAGAGTTGTTACCGATTCAGTCGCTTCTTTGCCTCAAGATCTGGTCGAAGACCTCAATATCGATGTCGTATCTCTTTTCGTTCATCACGAGGGGAAAGAATACGATGATGCCACGATGGATCTGGATGATTTCTATGGTCATATCTATGAGATGGTCGACAACATCCCCACCTCAAGCCAGCCTTCGCAGGCCAATCTGGAGGAGCTGTTCGAGGGCTATGCCCAAGCGGGTGATGAGGTCTTGGGCATCTGGATCTCGACGGAACTTTCGGGAACGTATGATGGCGCTCTGCGCGCAGCTCGTGCGGTGGAATCGCGCAATATCGGATTCAAGTACGTCATGATCAACTCGACCTCTTGTGGCTTTGATGAAGGATGGGTAGTTGTTGATGGCGCCGAGGCGGTTGCTTCTGGGAGCACGCTTGAAGAAGCTGCACAGACGGTTTTGAAGAGCATCGCATCGACGCGCTTCTTGTTTACTCCCGAGAACCTCACCTTCTTGAAGAAGGGCGGTCGCATCGGTGGCGCTGCGGCGCTCATCGGCAATCTGATGCGCATCTCGCCTGTTCTTACCGTTAAGGATGGAACAGCGCAAGTCGCAGCGAAGGTTCGCTCGCGCAAGAAGGCGCTCATGCGCATCATCGAGATGCTCGAGGCGGATATCGAGGCGAGTGGCGGTTTGAAACATCTTGTCGTTCAGTATATCGGCGATAAAGCTCCTGCTTTGGAGTGGGCAAAAGAAGTGGTCGAGCCGCTCATCAAGAGGTCGGTGCGCGTGCTGCCGGTCAGTCCTGTGATCGGTTTGCATGTTGGCCCGGCGATCGGTATCGCTTATGAATGCAACGAGCCGCTCAAAGATAAGGTTACGGGAAATCTCCAAGCGCTCATGTGCTCGAACTAAGAGAAAGCTGCAACTATGTCTATCAATTGTTCTTTGATCATCGATTCTTGCTGCGATCTTCCACGCGATGTGGTGGATGCAGAAGGCGTCAAGGTCGTAGGTTTTAGCTATAACAACGAGTCGGGCTCGCATATCGATGATATGTATGCTTCCCTTACTGCGCATGATTTCTATGAAGCGATGCGCGGCGGCGATGAGCCTTCCACTTCTCAGGTAACGCTCGGTGAATTCCTCGAGGTATTCAAGCAAGCCTACGAAGAAGGAAAGCCTGCGGTGCTGCTCTCGTTTTCGAGCGCGCTTTCCGGTTCGTATTCGACAGCCTGCATCGCTGCTGATCAGATCAAGCAAGAGCATCCCGATTTCGAGCTTCATGTGGTCGACACCAAGCTCGCTTCGATCGCTGAAGGGCTTTTGATCTACGAGGCGATCAGACAGCACCAAAAAGGTATGACTGCAGCCGAGCTTGCTGATTGGGCATCTGAGGCGCTCTATTATGCGCACGGCTACTTCATGGTGAGCGATCTTGATAGCTTGCATCGCGGTGGACGCATCCCGCGCTCGGTCGCGTTTGCAGGCTCGAAGCTCGACGCGAAGCCGTTGCTCGGGTTCGGGCTCGATGGTTCGCTCGCTCTTGTGGGCGTTGCGCGTGGTCGCAAGAAGGGAATAAAGGCGCTCGTCGAGTACTTCGAGCGAAATCGCGAAGCGGACAGCGAAGGCGGCGTGGTGCTCACCGGCAATGCCGATTGCCCGAAAGATGTCGCCCGCCTCGAAGACATGCTCGTGAAGGCCGATGAGGATCTTGTGCTCGTTGATTGCAATATCGGTCCGGTCATCGGCTGTCATGTGGGGCCCGATATGATCGCGGTCGCGTTCTGGGGCAAGGATCGTCGCGAGACGGTCTCGGTCGTTGATCGCATCGCCAACAAGGTCAAGAAGAATCGCTAGAGAAGTTCGAGGAAACCACTATGGCAGATAAGACATTCGTTTTCGTGGGCGATACCGAGGTCGGTTCGCGTCTCTCTCAATCGCTCAACGCTGGTGGTTTCTCCACGGCGGCATCGCTCTCAGATGCCGATGTGGTCTTCACCTATTATGAAACTCAGCAGGGGCTCGAAGATCTCTACTTCGATTCAAAAGGGCTTTTGCAAGATACCAAAGAAGGCGCGCTGCTCGTCGATCTGAGTCCGACCACGCCTTCTTTTGCGCGTGAGCTCTATGCGGTTGCGCGCGTGAACGAGCGCAACACGCTCGATGCGCCGCTCGTGGTGCGTAACATCGTTGAAGAGGATGCCTTCGCTAGTTGCGATAACCTCATGATCTTCGTGGGTGGCGAAGAGGAGAGCTATGAGGAAGCGAAGCCGATGCTCCATGCCATCGCGCGCCATGTGCTGTATTTGGGCGAGGCTGGGTGCGGCCAGAGCGCGAAGGTCATGGCTACGCTTCAGCGCGCTTCGGCGCTCATCGGCGTGATCGAGTCCTATGCTACTTACATCAATGGAGATGTGCGTTTCGACTGGGAAGAGGTGATCGATACGCTCTCCATTGCAGGATGCGTATCTCCGGTGAACATCGCCTACATCGATGCGATCCGCACGCACGATTTCACGGGCACTTACACGGTCGAGATCCTCATGGCAGAACTTGTTGCTGCGCTTTCTTCGGCAGACGATAAGGACCATATCATTCCGCAAGCAGAAGCAGGATTCCGCCTCATGGAGCTGCTCGCGATGGTGGGTGGTGCGGCGTACAACCCGGCTGCTCTTGCGCTCATCTTCGATGATGAAGATGCTGCGAAGCGCTTCGGACTCGATTGGTCGCGTGCAGAAGGTGCCTATGAGAAGCACGATCACGATCACGATTGTGATTGCGGGCACGATCATTCCCATGAAGAATTCGACGAGGTCAATAGTTATTTCGACACCTCAGATGGGTATCCTGAGGCAATGGGCGATTTCTCTGCGAATTAACTTTCGAGAGCGCTTTTGATCTCAATTCCTGAACAGCCAAAGATCTTGGAGGCGTATCATGCCTGTATGCTCTGTCCGCGTCGGTGCGGAGTGGATCGGTTCGTGCGTACGGGGGTATGTGGCGCGAACGATACGCTGCGCGTTGGACGTGCAGCGCTTCACTGGTGGGAAGAACCGTGTCTGGTAGGCGATCGGGGGAGCGGAGCAGTCTTCTTTGCGCACTGTGCGCTGGGGTGCGTGTACTGTCAGAACAAGCGTCTTGCTGAAGGCGAGGGGGTTGAGATTACGCAGGAGCGGTTGCGCGAGATCTTGCTCGAGCTGCAGAATGAGCAGCGGGCTGCGAACATCAATCTGGTCACGGCAAGCCATTATGCGCCAAGCGTTGCGGAGATGCTTCGTGAACTGCGGGCATCGGGTGCACTTCATATCCCCGTTGTTTGGAATACGTCCGGCTATGAAAGCGCCCAGACGCTTGCGTTGCTCGAGGGGCTTGTCGATATCTATCTCGTTGATTTCAAATACAGCAACCCGGTTACGGCGCAGAGGCTTTCGCACGTGAGCGATTATGTGGAGGTGGCGCTTGCGGCGATCGAGCAGATGATAGCGCAAACGGGAGTGCCGCGTTTGGGTGAAGAGGGATATCTGGAGCGCGGCGTGATCGTGCGCCATCTGGTGTTGCCTGGCTATGTGGATGATTCGCTTGCTGCGCTCGATCTTCTGTATCCGCGCATCAGAGGCCGTGCGCTTCTGAGCATCATGAATCAATTCACGATCGTTGATGAAGCCCTCGATGTTCGTGCGTATGGGCTTGAGCGAGCGGTGTCTGATGAAGCGTACGAACGCGTGCTCGATCATGCTGATGAACTTGGGTTCGAAGACTACTTCTGGCAGGAAGGCGGGGCAGCGAGCGAGAGTTTCGTGCCAACTTTCGATGGGACAGGTGTGGTCGTGCCTTGATCGTGCGCGTCGGAAGATGAGAAGGCTTCTTGTGCACAAGCGCATTCGTGGTGCGCTTTTACCGCAAGCGCATATCGAGGGGAAGTAAAGTGTGCTAGAATCAATCGGCGGAAAAGGGCTTGTCTCTTTTTGCTATCGTCTGGTGGTTCGCTGGTTGTTTCTCATCTGCAAAGCACCAGACAGAATACGAGATGCCGCCATGGCGCAATTGGTAGCGCAACTGATTTGTAATCAGTGGGTTGCGGGTTCGATTCCTGTTGGCGGCACCATCAAAACACCAGGTCAAGCTTGAGCACAGGCTTGACCTTTTTCGTATCGCCTCGCGTGAGGAAACAGAAGGCGCAGAAAAGCGTTTGCATTCAAGGCAGCTTTTGCTCCTGGGGCTTGTTCCGTATTGCTCAAAGCTAGCAAGAAGCTTCCTGGGCTAAAACGAGAGAGTCGGGTTTGCCTTGTGCAAGGGCAGCCTGTTCATTTCGATTCTTCGCGTTTTTCAGTTGACGCATGCGGTCGAGCTTGCGATTACGGAAGTAGACAACCCAATTCGCCGCCAAGAAGAAGCAATTGAGGATATAGACCGCCAGGACCCAGTTGAGCGAGCCGAGCGTGAGCTTCGCAGCAACCCCGCACGCATACCCTGCGCAAATGAGTGCAAGGAATTGCCAGCTCGTGCCAAGCGCAGTTTTGGCTTTATAGGATTTGTAGGCGTTCATCGGCCAAGAAAGACCGAAGCAGATGAGCATCCCTGCTTCCAAGAGTTCTGCTATGAACATCGGGTGTCAGTTCCTTTCTTCTGTACGATTTCTTCCCGCAGGTGCTTTCCGTTCGAGGTCCCTGCGAAAGTGTGATCTGAGCGTTTGCGGTTTGGGCGTTCGCAGGTTTAGCGGCATCAGGATCGCTCTTTAGATTCTCTCGCTCCGTGAGTGTTTATTCCAATATATTGATTTGCAAGTATTGATACCTATTAGGTATGATTCAAACATGGATCTCAATAAACTTCGATACTTTCTTGTGGTCGCTGAGACCGAACATGTTACCCAGGCGGCGAATATGCTGGGTATTTCTCAGCCTGCACTCACGCGTGCGATCCATCGGCTCGAAGAGGAGTTAGGGGTAACGCTCATAGTAGGAGAGGGTCGCAATATTCGTTTGACCGAAGAAGGGCTCTTCCTCAAGCAGCATGCAGCCCAAGCGATGCGTACGCTCGATGAAGCAGAAAATGCCGTGAAGATATTCTCGACGCAGTGGCAGCAGACGATCGAGGTCTGCATCGAGAGCGCTTCCGCGGTGGTGGTGGATGCGATCGCGCGGTATTCGCGCGAGCACCCTGAGGTAGCTTTTACTGTTTCGCAAGATGAGGAGGCACGTTCGAGCGATATCGTGATCAAAACCGTTTCGAACATCACGTCTACATACGCGAGCTGCCACAAAGAAGGCTCTGGTGTTGATGAAACGAATGCGGCTGTGGCGAAGGCAAAGGGCATGATGGATCGTACAAGAGAGAGATTCACTGAACGGATCGGCATCGCAGTTCCTATCTCGCTGCGCTCATCTTTGCCTGAAATACCCTCATTGACGGATCTGCGTGAAGCTCATTTCATCTGCCTTGCTGGAAGACGAGGTTTTCGTCGTCAGTGCGATCTTCTGTGCAAGCATTACGGTTTTGCTCCATATCTGGCCTTCGAGAGCGATAACCCTTCAGTGGTGCGCAAGATGATCGCGCTCGGACTCGGAGTTGGATTTTGGCCTGAGCACAGTTGGGGACCGGTCGACCCTGAAAAAACGCTTTGGCAGCCGCTCGTTGAAGAGGGATTCCAGCGCACGATCAGCATCGAGCTTACCTCGCAAGGGATCGAGAAGCCTGCCGCGCGAGAGTTTCGCGCATTTCTGCTCGAGTGCTTTGGCGAGATATGGAATGGTTAAGAGCTAAGAGGGGGCGCTTCTAGAGTGTCTGTTTGCGAATGCTTGAGGGGTCTCGGTATCGCATGGTGTTATTCGCATTCGTCTTAACGTTTAGCAACGATTCTGTTTCGTGCAAATCGAATCAACGAAAAAGAGACTAAGCTGTAGTTGTCCATTATCCGAGCAAGAGAGGAACGAAGTGCTGTGAATACCATGATGCTCGGTGTCGTTGTTGCGCTAACGGTTCCTCTGGCAGGGACAACATTGGGATCTGCTCTTGCGTTCTTCATGAAAAAGCAGATCAGCACTTTGTTCCAAAAGGCACTTTTGGGCTTTGCAGCTGGCGTAATGATCGCTGCGTCGGTGTGGAGCTTGATCAACCCTGCGATCGACATGGCAGCTGAACAAGGGATCATCCCTTGGATTCCAGCTGCTGTGGGCTTTCTTGCGGGCATGGGTGTGTTGCTCATCATCGATTCACTCCTGCCTCATCTTCATCTTGATTCTGACAAGCCCGAAGGGTTGCCTAGCCATCTGAAGGATTCGACGATGCTCTTCTTGGCCATTGCGATCCATAATTTACCAGAAGGCATGGCGGTGGGCGTGGTGCTTACTGGTTTCATCTCAGGGCAAAGCAGTATTGCGCTCGCGGGCGTGGTGGCCCTTGCGATCGGCATTGCGGTTCAAAATATTCCTGAGGGCGCGGTGATATCGATGCCGCTCGTTGCCAATGGAGTTTCCAAGAGCAAAGCTTTCGGACTCGGTGTTCTTTCCGGAGTGATCGAACCAGCAGGTGTGCTGTTGATGCTCGCGCTTACCAGCGTGGTAACTCCCATCTTGCCCTATGTGCTTGCCTTTGCAGCCGGGGCGATGATCTATGTGGTGGTCGAGGAGCTAATTCCTGAAACTCAGGATGGCAAACATAGCAACATTGGTACCATCGGCGTTGCGATTGGTTTTGTGCTCATGATGATCTTGGATGTTGCTTTGGGCTAACTCTAGCGTATACTGAATATTCTCATGACTGGCAATAAGCGATTGGATCTGGAAAGCGATTGATACGGAGGAACAGCATGTTGGAAGCTGGTATCACGAACACTGAAACAACGATGGTCACCGAGCAGAATACTGCTCTTGCGCTGGGTAGCGGCACGGTTGAAGTGTTCGCCACACCTGCGATGATCAATCTTATCGAATACACGTGCGCTCGTAGCGTGGAGAACGAACTCGAAGCAGGCCAGACTACGGTGGGTACGAACCTCAACATCTCTCACGATGCGCCCACGCCCATTGGTATGGAGGTCTCCTGCAAGAGCGAATTGGTGAAGGTTGATGGACGTGCGCTTTCTTTCGAGGTAGAAGTGGTCGACGAACAGGGGATCGTTGGCCGCGGCACGCATGATCGCTTCATCGTTGATAAAGAACGCTTCCAGTCGAAAGCGAACGCAAAGCTGAACAAGTAAGACCCTCTGCGTATGGGCATTAGGGGTTGCAGCGGGCGCAAGGTTTGTAGCCGAGTTCGATCAGGTGTTCGCGGGTATCGGTAACGTTTGATCGATTCTTTGCCTTCATGTCATCTACCGATGAACAATCTGGATAGTGGAAGCGCTTGGTGTTCGTGTTGAGCACATGGGAGCGCTCGATTGCTTCGGCGGCAGAAGTGCTCTCTTGGGCTTGTTCATTCGTTTTTGCATTATTTGCCAACGGGTTGTTTGTAGAAGGGTCACCAAGTCTGCTCTTGCCTGTTACATAGTCGATCACCACGCCAGGTTGTATGTTGTAGCAGTACACATTCAGGCACACTGAAGCACCGTTGTCTTCGAGCGAAAGCGCTTCGATCTGCACGCCGCGCGCAACCAGGTCATCACCGCGGAAATCAGGTGTGACGCGCATAAGCACATGGCGTTTGTGGGTATACCCCGCATTCAGGTAGTCACGGATCTGGTCCTCGAATTTGGCCATGACATCGTGGTTCAAGTGCTCTGTTCCCGTGATCAGGTCGAGTGGGTTCACAGCTTCATCACTGAGCGAATAAGCGATCAAGTGCGAACGCTCATAGAGATGATCGAGCCCGATCTGGGGATACTTTGCCTGAACGAAACCGCTGGGATCGGGCATATTCTTCGCGCGCGTGCTTCCCTTTGCAGGACGCGTGTTCTCGCAGAGCTTTGCGAATGCTCCCGTTGCACGGCCGAGCGCATCAAGTTCCCCATAGATTTCGGTGCCATCGGGGACTTCCCAGTCAGCTTCGGAGAAGGTGGGTCGATCGTCGTTCAGAACGATATAATCCTGGCCTGAGTAATCGGGAACTTCCGCAAGATCAGCAGATGAACTTGATTGCTCGCCTGTCTGCGTTTGCTCCTGTGCACAAGGAGCGCTTGCTGTCGACTCAGGGGAAGCTTGTTGGGCTGGTGTCGTGCAGCCACCCAGCAAGGTAAGTGCAAGTGCGATGCTGGCGAAAAGGGCAACTATCGATCCGAGTGTTGATCGTGCTTTGTTAGTGGGATCTTCCATGATCTCGATTCTGCCTGTGGCTTCAACTTGAAACGAATAGTATCAAGAACTGTTCGTCAAACACAACCTTAATCGAGGTGAGCTCAAGCTGAGGACTGTGCAGCTCAGCCGAGGAAGGGGAGCAGAGCAGCCCGGTAGGCCTCGACAAGATCGGGTAGTTTCATCGCTGCATTCGCGGGGCTTGTCGAAGGGAGCTGTTCGCAAGGCAAGTGCACTGCAGGTTCGCAGAGCTTGCGATAGAGCTGGGTGGCTTTGGCGCCCGTGCAGAAGATCTGCTCGATGGGTGCCGCTGCGCAGAGCTGGGCGATGTCGTTAGGCTCAGGGTCGCGGATGCTCGCATCGCTTGCGCCAGCTATCGTGCAAGAGGCGAGTACGTCCCAAAGCGCGATGTGGCGCGTGAGCAGGAGCTGCTTCTTCTCGGGAATGGTTTGCGGCACTTCAGCGTCGAATACTGCGGCAAGTACCTTCCAAAAGCGGTTTTGCGGATGACCGTAGTAGAACCCTTGCTCGCGCGATTTGGGCGAGGGCATCGTTCCGAGCATGAGCACGCGGCTCTCCGCATCGAACACCGGCTCGATCTCATGGATGATATGTGCTTCGTTTGGTGCCATGTGCTGCCTTCTTCGGGGGGGGGTGAACCGATCTTTCGAGCAAGCCTACTACGTTGTGCGTGTCTGCACAACCGAGAACATTTGGGCAATCAGGCTGTGTGTTCCTCGATCGAGTATTGTTCGCTCTGTTCCAGGGAGCGCCAGATCAGCCGTGCGCAGCTTAGAAGAGCGCGGGAAGCATGTTGATGGCCAAGGCAAGTGCGATCAGGGCGAGGCAAAGCACCATCGCCAGCACGTCTTTGCCCGAGAAGGGATACTCCTTGTAGCCGCTTGCGGGCGTGCGTAGATTGAAGCCGCGCACCTCTGCAGCGATCGCGGCGCTGTTTATCTTGCGAACCGAAGAGACGAGCAGCGGAACGCAAAGCGGCACCATCAGCTGGAGCTTCTTCACGATGCTGTCCGAATCGAATTCAACCCCGCGCGCGGTCTGCGCTTCCATGATGCCTTTCATGTCGTTCATGAATACGGGGATGAAATGCACGGCGCTCGTGAACGTGAAGGCATATTTATAGGGTACGTGCAGGACCTTGCAGCAGGCGTTAGCGATGTCGCCCAGCTTCGTGATATAGAGCACCAAGAAGAGCGGGATCGCGCAGGCGATCAGGCGCATGATGATGATAAGCGCCGCCAAAAGGCTTCCCGTGCCGATGTAGCCCCAAGGGAGCGCCACAAAAAGCATGCCTTGCGGGGTGGTGAGCAGCGCGATGATCGCGAGGATGATCGAAAAGATCGCGACCGCTTTCGCAAGCTCTGCTGCTTGACGGGTCATCTTGCATGTTGCTGCGAGTGCGAAGTCGAGCACGAGGATGCAGGCAAGGAAGATGATGTTCGTCGAGCAAAAGCAGGCGATCGAGATGAGCAGGGCGCAGGCAAGCTTCGCGAGCGGATTCATGCGGTGAAGGAAGCTCATGCCAGGGATATATTCGAGGAAACGTGCCATTTCTTACTCCTTGATCAGCGCGCATCGTTCAACAACGAGTGCATCGGTGTTCTCGTAGATGATGGTGCAATCATGCTCTTTGGTTTCGAGTGTGCCCTCGATCGCGCGGCGCATCTCGTCCAAGGTGTTCGCCTGCGCAATAGGGGTAGTGCTAAGTGCGGGAAGCTCTTGGGCAAGTCGCATCGAGATTTCGCAGATCTGCGGGGCGATCAGGTCTGCGCGGTGCAAGACATCCGTATCGCGCAGCACTTCGAAGGTGGGGCCATCGGCAACGATCTGGCCGTTCGTCATGGCGATCACTCGTTTGGCATGATCGCCTACCACTTCCATATCGTGGCAGACCATCACCACGGTGGTGCCCTTTTGGTGCGCGCGTTCGATCACCTCCATGACCTTGCAGCACTCGCGATAGTCAAGCCCCGTGGTCGGCTCATCGAGGATGAGCACCTCAGGTTCGGTCACCAGAATGGAGGCGAGTGCGAGAAGCTGGCGTGTTCCGCGGTTGAGCAGGAACGGTTCAGCGTCTGCATCGAAGTTGAAGTGCTCGATCATCGCATCGACCTTTTCCTGCGCTTGCTCATCTAGGCGCCCTTGCGCTTTGAATCCGAAGAGTAGCTCTTCGCGCACGGTGTTGCAGCAGATCTGCCGATCGGGATTCTGGAAGAGGAAGCCAACTTTGCGTGCGATCTCGCTCGTACGCAGTTCGGTGGTGGGTGTTCCGTTGAGCAATACGGTGCCTTCGCTTGGCTTGAGCAGACCATTCATCAGGCGCATGGTAGTGGATTTTCCTGCGCCATTCGTACCGACGAAGGCGACGAATTCGCCATCATCGATCGTGAAGCCCACGTCGCGCAAGACGGGCAACTGATCATCGTAGGCAGCGTGAACATTACGGAACTCGATCATGCGAGCACCTCCTTGCATACGTTGCAAGCACCTTCCACATCACGTACGGAAGGGCCGCGGTAGAAGCCATCGTGGCGCAGCTGGTTGATAAGGCTCGTGGAGCGCGGGCAATTGATGCCCATCTCAAGCAGTTCAGCAGAGTGGGCGAGAACCGCTTCAGGGGTGTCGCAAAAACGGATCGTTCCCTGGTCGAGCACGAGCAAGAGATCGGCGTAGTGGGAGAGGAGCGCGATCTTCTGCTCGACCACCACGATGGTCGTGTTGTTCTTCTGCGCGTAGTCTTTGAGCAGCTTGAAGACACCGACCGACGAGACCGGATCGAGCTCTGCGGTCGGTTCATCGAGTACGAGCACACGGGGCTCGAGCGCGATGATGGATGCGAGCGCCACCTTTTGCTTCTGACCTCCGGAAAGGCTGTCGATCGTACGATCGCGCAGGGATTCGATGCCCATCGCTTCGAGCGAGGCGGCAAGCCGGTGTTCGATCTGATCCTTCGGCACCCCGAAATTCTCGAGTCCGTAGAGGATCTCATCTTCGACAACGGAAGAGACCATCTGGCTATCGATGTCCTGGCAAACGCTGCCGACCAAACGCGAGATGCTGGTAAGGTCGGCTTCGACGGTATCAAGCCCGCATACGTGCACCGAGCCGTAGAAATCGCCTGGATAGCAGTGGGGGATGATGCCGTTGAATGCGTAGGTGAGCGTTGACTTGCCTGAACCCGCAGCCCCCGTTATGCCCAAAAAGGTGCCGGGTGCGAGCGTGAGGTTGATGTCGTGTAGGGTAGGAGCAGTGCTTTCTGCGTATTGGAACGTGAAGTCTTTGAATTCGATCATGATGAGGTCCTCTCGAGCAAGGGGCAGCACGCAGGCACCTGCGCAGATTTAAGTGTTTGCGGGGGTTTGCCTACGTGCGCCGCTTGTCCGCTTCGGTCTAGCGGAGCTTGAGCACTTTCTTCAAGGGGAGGGAGAGGATCGCGACGAGGATGCAGTTCACGGTTGCCGTTCCGAACACCATGACCGCATAGGTCACGAGCGTTACCGGCAGGCTCAGGCCATTGAGCGCTACGCCGACGATGAGCGCAAAGGTGTAGCCAGAAACAGCGGTCGAAAGGAAGGTGGTGACCAGCGGATTGAGGTCGACCTTACCTGCGATGCGCATCGGAACATGGATCAGAAGGCCACAAGCGAGCGCGCCGAGCATCTCTGAGGGGATGTTGACCCAGGGCGTTGCGTTAAGCATCGGAATCTGACAGATGAGCCCGGCGAGAAGACCAATAACCAGGGATTGCCCGAGCTTCGGGCGCACTAAGATGATCGCCAAGCAATACATCGCGATGATGAAGTTAGGTTTCATGCCGGCGAAGCTGAAGAAACTCGAAACAGTGAGCTTGAGCACCGCGCCTGCTGCTAAGAGCACCGCGATCAAGATGAGATCGCGCACTGAAAGGCCGCTCTCGTTCTTTTTGGCCACCTCGCGTTTTTGCGCGCGCGGGGTGCGGAGTGCAGCAGTTGCTTCTGCTGCGCCATTGGTGTTGATGTTGTTCGTTTCTGCCATTTTGCTACTTCCTTTCGTTTCGTCTTCGGCAGTTCACACAACTTCAACCTTTTCCCGACAATAAAAAAGACCCATCCTTGCATTCGCAAAGGACAGGTCTTTCGATCTGCGGTGCCACCTTTGATTGATTCCGCGGGTAACGGAACCCCCTTATGAACATGCCATCACATGTTCTGCCATTCACGCAGGCTCACGGTCCGGATACTTGATCGCGCATATCTTCGCAAAGCGATCGTTCCCCTTTCCCTCGGCGATCCATTTACCATCCAGCATTTCTGCGGGATTCCCAGCTTCACCCGCTCTCTGTGAGCGCTCATGATGGCTTGATCTTCGCCTCATCGGTTTGAAAGGTATTCAGTTGATGCATGAGACTTTAGCACAATAAAGTGATCTGACAAGAGGAATTCTGGATTTTTTCGCGAAACTGTCCATTTTAATCATGTCAAAATTCAATGAATTCATTCAGTCGAGAAAGCAATTTGTACATAAAGCATAGACGAAATCTATTGATGTCCTATTGATTCACAATGCTTTTCTGATTTGTATTCGTTCGTAGGTGGGTTCACAATAGGGGCAATTCAATCGACGCATAGGGGGGTATATATGAATCCAAATGCAACTATCACTGACGAGATGTTCGAGGCATATCTCAAGCAGATCCGCGAACTGGTCGAAGGGCCGTTTGAGGAGATGCAGAAGGAGATCGAAGTAACGAACAAGTTCCCCGACGAGTTCTATGAGCTCGCCAAAGAAAACGATCTCTATCGTTTCTATCTTCCTGCCGAATATGGCGGGTGGAACCTCGACGAACTTGAGATCCTGCGCGTGCAGGAGGAGTTCTCTCGTGGTCCTGGTGGCATGCGTATGCACCTTCATCATGCGGCAGACATGAACTGGCGTATCCTTGAGGATTACGGCACGCCCGAGATCAAGGGCCAGCTCATGGACAAGTTCCAGGACAAGACCATCTACTGCAACTTCGCGATCACCGAGCAGACCGGCGGCACGGGTGCAGACCTTCACACCACGGCAGAGTGGGACGAAGAGAAGGGTAAATGGATCCTGAACGGTGAGAAATGGCTCATCTCTCACACCGACTGCTCCGATTACACCTACGTTATCGCGGTCACCAATCCGGAAGACGACAAGGACACGCGCCTTTCCGCATTCTTCGTACCGGTTGATGCTCCTGGCTATGAGCTCGTTCCGATGCCTCACATGATGGGCTGCCGCGGCGCTGGTCACGCTGGCCTCAAGTTCACCAACGTCGAGCTCGGTCCTGAGTATCTGCTTGGCGAAGTGGGCCAGGGCATGGAAGTTGCGATCCATTCGCTTTCCGTCTCTCGTGTTCACATCGCAACGTCGAACCTCGGCATGGCTCAGCGCATGCTCGAGATCTCACTCAAGCGCGCTGCTGATCGCGTGACCTTCGGCAAGCCGATCATCAAACGTCAGGCGATCAAGATGAAGATCGCGAACATGCAGATGATGATTCACGCTCTGCGTACCATGGTCTACGACTTCGCTCGCGACTTCGACTTCGATCCGTTCAACGATTACATCGATGAGAAGGCTGCTATCTGCAAGCTCTTCTCGATCGACACGGTCCGTCTGGTCTCCGATGAGATGCTTGAGATCTTCGGTGGTGACGGTTACTTCGAGGATTCCCCGTATGGCCCGACTGAGCGTCTGTATCGTGACTGCCGCGCTATGTGGCTCGAGGAAGGCGCACCGACCGTTCAGCGCATCACGATCGCGCGTGAGTGCGAACGTCACGGCGGCAAGATCGCCTATCTCTTCGATGATCATTTCTCAGTGGTTGGCTAGAAGGGTAGTCTTACCGAGCTTCATCTGAAGCGTGCTTTTCAAAAGAGGTGCTGGCTTTATGGCTGGCACCTCTTTTTGTATGCAACAGTTCCCTGCGCAGATGACAAACTACCCGGTCGTTCGACACCAGCTCGATCAGCGCCGAGCGCGAGACACGAGATTCCCCGCTTCCCTGCTCGCGCATCTGCTTTGCAGAGGCGCTCGTGCGTCGCTGCTTTGCTCGGGCTTTATTAAAATGAATTTAGTCGGCAAAGAGTCACCTCGTTGCCTCACTCTCTCCGCTGATCGAGCCATGAAAGGTGTCGAACGACCGGGTAGTTTGTCACCTTTTTTATGCGGTGCAGACGGCGCAGCTGGGGAGGCCGTCATGGAGATAGGCATCGGCGGCTTTGAGTGCACGGCCTGAGGCGCCCGTAACTACCGTGATGCCAGCTTTGTTCATGATCTCGATATCGCGCTCGGAGATGGTTCCACAGATGAGAACGCGCACTTCGATCTGGCGCAAGAAATTAGCTTGCGATCCACATAAGTGTTCTTGGCTCGGTAGATTACGCGAGTCGACCAGTTCGTTATTTTCTACTTTGTAGAAATTGAAGTTGGTGCATGAGCTGAAATGTTTGCTCACATCCAAACCTTCACTGGCTACTGCTATTCTCATGCCTCTCGTTCCTGTGAAACTGAAATAAAAGACTACGCTGTCTACTCTACGGTGCAAACTTGGTGCTGCATTTTAACGTTCCGGGGAAGGGGCTGATTCTTCTGCGACAGGAGTGCTATTCGCATACGAAAACCGTTGCCGATTTTCCCTTGCAAAATAAAGAAAGCTTTGTGATAATAACCAAGCTGTGTTTTGCAGCGGAGTCGTCCCCATCGTCTAGCGGTCAGGACGCCGCCCTTTCAAGGCGGAAACACGGGTTCAATTCCCGTTGGGGGCACCATACAAATTTTAACGAACCTTTCAAGGTTCGTTTTTGTTATATGACTCCGTAAAGCAAGATCGGGCTTATGGTTGATTCGCTTGTGAAGTGAAGTTTCAATTCTGATCGCAAAAACCAGGTTTGATTTTTCTTGATTCGAAGAACCGCTCGGCTGGACTGCAAGCACAGGTGCTTTTATCGTGAGGAAGGCTTGTGTGAAAAAGCTCATCGCGCAATTCATGAAGTTCGGCATCGTGGGCGTGATCGCGTTTCTGATCGACTACGGGCTCATGGTGGCGCTCACCGAGTTCTTCGGCGTTCCTTATCTTATCTCCAACACCATCTCTTTCACGGTTTCGGTCGTGTTCAATTACGTCGCATCGATGCGCTACGTGTTCGAACGACGCGACGACATGTCCCGGCATCGCGAATTCATCATCTTCGTCGTGCTCTCCATCATCGGGCTCATTCTGAACGACCTCTTCATGTGGCTGTTCGTAAGCGTTTGGCTCATCGATTACCGTATCGCGAAGATCATCGTGACAGTTTTGGTGGCTATTTGGAATTTTGTCACGCGAAAGATCTTCTTAGAGAAGCATTGATGCAAAAGCACTAAAGTAGAATCAAGCAGTGCGCAAGGGTGAGCGAAGGAAGGGGAGAGCATGAACGTTACGTTCAAGATCATGCGTCGTTCGGGCGATAAAGCCTACATCCTCTCTGAGATCACCGACTACGATAAAGGCCTGCCCGTGGTGCTTTCGGCCTCCACGGAAAATGGCGTGCGCATCCCCTGCGATGTGTTTCCCTTCGTCGACGAAGATGACGTGCTCGCCATGGAGTTCGCGCTCTACGACACCGCGCTCGCCGTGCGCGATGACTTGCTTGCGAGTGCGCACGCGAAGAATTCACCTGCCCTGAGGTTTTTCGTGGTAGTGCTCCCATGGCTCAATGTGAAGCGTTGGGTGCTCGAATTCCGCGCGATCACGCCTGAGGGGAAGACGCAATCGTTTTGTGTCAACGGCCTTGAGATGGATGCCTTCCGCTGGCGCAATCGCCTCGATATTCGCCGCGGTGCGTTCCAGAGCGAAGCGCTCGAGCAATTGAGCAAACGCTTCATCCATGACCGCATCCAGATCTCGTTCAAGCGCGCGCTCGATATGGGCGATCGCCTTCTGGTGAGCGCCGCGCTCGATATGCCCTATCACGAAGAGAGCGATATCGCCTTCGATTTCCTCGATGGTGAAGGCCGACCGTTCGAACCGTACTTCAACGTGATCGAGGACAGCGTTACCCATGCATCCGATTTCGGCTCCCTCGAGCGTCGCAACTTGGAGCTGTCCATCTCGCTCCCTAAGGCCATTGGCGAAATGTGCGTTTGTGCCACCGATACCGCTGGCACGATCGCGCCGGGGTTCGAGGTGCTGAGCGAAAAGGGCGCGCATGCGCTGCTCGAAGAATTCGCCGAACAGACGAGGACTGCCTATAACGATCCTGCTTACGACGAATGGTATCGCACCCATCAGCGCGCCGACCTCCCAACGCTCTTCGAGCAGGTTTCCGTTCGCTTCAAGGTCGAGCCGCTCATCAGCATCGTGTGCGTGCTCGATCATGCTCAACACCACCAGATCCACGACGTGATGAATGCGTTCCGTACGCAAAGCTATAGCAAATGGGAGCTGATCTTCGTCGACCTGGATGGCGACGATTCGTTCGTTTCCTCGCTTCTTGAAGTGTTCCAGGATGATCGCATGTATCTCGTGGATGTGGATCCCGCGCTTTCGCGCCCCGAGAAGATCAACGCCGCATTCTACGCAGCGGAAGGCAGCTATATCGGTTCTCTCTTCGCGCATGATCTGCTCGCGCCCAATGCGCTTTTCGAATGTGTGCGCACGATCAATGCGTTCCCTACCTGCGAGCTCATCTACTGCGATTCCGATACGGTGAATGTGCAGGGATATCATTCGCATCCGATCTTGCGCAGCGCGTATTCCCCCGAACTGCTGCGTTCGTTCAACTATTTGGGCAACTTCGTGATCTATGGCGTTGAATTGCTCGAGCGCATCGGGCTGCTCGACCCTGCCTTCGAAGGAGCGCTCGCTTACGATCTGAATCTGCGCGCTTGTGAACAGGCGCAGCGCGTTTGCCATATCTCGCGCGTGCTGTGTCATCGTCGCTTCGCTTCCGAGATGTACGAGTATCAGTTGCATTCTCCTGAAGATCAGGAAGCGGGTCGCAAGGCGCTCGTGGCACACTGCAAGCGCGTGGGGATAAGCGCCGAGGTCCTGAGCCTGGATATTCCGTTTTGCTACCGCATTCGCCATGTGCTCACTGAAACACCGAAGGTTTCGATCGTTCTAAACACCGTGAACAACGCTGATGTGATCGAACGCTGCGTAACGAGCCTCTATCAGCAGATCAGCTACGACAATTTCGAGGTAGTGGTGGTCGAAGTCGGAAAGCTCGACGCTCATGTCAAGGATACCCTTGCGCGCTTGCGCGAACGTTTTTCGACTTTCAGAACGCTGCACTACGACGGGGTCTTCAACCATGCGCGCCTGGCGAATTTCGCGGTCGAGCAGCTTTCGAGCGAATACTTTTTCTTCATCACCGACGACACGCGCATCCTCACGCCCGACGCGCTCCAGACGATGCTCGGGTATTTCCAAGATGAACAGGTGGGAATCGTGGGGCCGCAGAAGCTCTATTTGGATGCCACCATCGAACACGCCGGTCTGGTGGTGGGAGGCGAGCATGTCATCACGCCCATCTCGCGCTACATGCTCTCCGATTGGAATGGGTATCTCGACCGTTGTGCGGTCTCGCGCAACGTCTCTGCGGTGGCAGGTGAGTGCATGTTCATCTCGAAGGAAGTCTTCGACCAGGTGGGTGGTTTCACGGAAGATTTCTCGCTTGCTTATTCCGATGTTGATTTTTGCTTGAAGGCGCGTGAGCTGGGATTCTATACGGTCTATACGCCGTATGTGAAGCTTACGCATTCGCGCTCGGTCAATCGTATGCGCAACTATTCGCAGGCCTTCTTGATCAAGCGTACGCGCGAGGCGGCGCTCATCCAGTACCTTTGGCCCGATTACTTCGTTAAAGGCGATGGCTTCTACAACCCCAATCTCGATCCGAACAACCCGTATTTCGCGCTGAGGAAAGACTGAAGATGAACGTTCGTCTTGAATCCATGTGCCAAGGCGATGGCAAGATCTATGCGCAGATCGCCATCGAGCGCCTTTCGGCTGATTCGATCGTCACGCTTGAAGCGCACCTGAAAGATGGCACCGAGATTCCGGCGCATCTTCTTCCTTTCGATCCGCTCGACGGGCAGTCTGCAGCGAACTTCGTGATCATCGTGCCGCATTTCGATGAACGCGAGATCATGCTCGAATTCAACGAATACCGCGGTGCCGATGCGCCGCTGGGGCGTGCGCATCTTACGATCGAGACGAATATGCTCACGTGGCGCACGCGCATCAATTCGGTGGTGAAGAACGAGCTCATTGCGCAGATGTTCGATATCGAGCGCGAATACTATTCCGATCGCATGCACACTTCTTTCATCGCAGCGGTCGATGACAAGGACGAGATCGTAGTGAAGATGCTCATCGACCTTCCGCAGATCGAAGGTGCGGATGTGGCGATCCGCTTTCTCGATGCGCATGGCAAGGAACGAGAGCTGCCTGTCTATCCGCTTTTCGAGGAGATCAAGCCTGCGCGCCGCTTTGGCGATGAGAATCGGATCAACGTTGGGTTTTCCGTGCGCGTTCCGCGAGACGATAAGGATTTCTGCGTGTTCGCCAGCGATGCGCTCGATGTGGTGCCGGGCGGGTTCGCCATGTTCTGCGACGAGAGCTATGCGCCTTTGCGGGCGCGCTTCTTCGAGCGAACCGTCGATGCGGCGCACGATCCTGCTTACGATGCGTGGTATCTGCTGCATAGCGCCACGCTCGCCGATCTCGCAGAGCAGCGTCGAACGACCTTTACCTACGAGCCGCTCATTTCGCTGGTCATCCCCCTTGTGCAAGGGGAAGCGGAGTTGCTCGCGCGCTGTCTGACGGCGCTCGCTGCTCAGACCTACAACGTGTTCGAGGCCATCGTGGTCGATCGCTACTATGGCGATGCCGAATTCGCTGCGCTCGGGCTTGAGCAAGGGGGAGCCTGTGCGCTCACACGCGTGAAGGTCGATGAGGCGCTTGGCGCCGACGAGATGTTCGCCGCGGGGCTTGTCGAGGCGAAGGGCTCGTATTGCGCGCTGCTCGAGCCGGATATCATGCTCGCTCCCGAAGCACTCTTCGAGGTGGTGCGTCGCATCAACGAGCGTCGCGTTCTCGAAGATGAGGCTCCGGCGCGTGTTCTCTATGCGCATCACGACGTGCTCGATGCGAATGGCATGCTGTGCGAACTTGCCTGCAAGCCGCTCTATTCACCCGATCTGCTCCTGTCCTATAACTATGCGGGACCGCTCATCTTCTTCGAGCGAGAATTGCTCGATCAGCTGCACGAATCGGCGGGGTTCGTGCGCGAGGCGCTCGTCTATGACCTGTTGCTCAAGGCGATCGAGACGACGGGGAGCATCGAGCGCATCGATCAGATTCTCTACCATGTGGCACGCGCGCCGCGTGAAGCGGCAGGTGAGAATCAGGCACGCATCGAGGCGCATGAAGAAGATTTTCGTGGCGGGCGTCGCGCGGTAGCGAACCACCTGAAGCGTCGCGGCATCGAAGCAACCGTTCTTTCCGATATCCACGAAGAGCTCTACCGCTTGAACTATGCGTTGCCCGCTGAGCTTCCTTCTGTTCTGGTCATCGTGGTCAATCGTGAACAGCCCTATCTTTTGGAATCATGCATCGAGAGCCTGTTCGAGAAGAGCCCCTACGATAACCTGCAGGTGTGCATCGTCGACAATGCGAGCACTTCGCTCGAGACGTTCTCGACCTATGGGCGCATTCAGGGTAAGCACGAAGAGGTCGATCTCATTCGCATTACCGAACGAAGCGGCTATGCTGCTTGCATCGCGCAAGCGCTCGAAGCGCATGAAAGCGACTACGTGCTGCTGCTCGATGGGGCGGTCGAATTCGAGACTGAAGGCGCGCTCGAACGCTGGATCGGCATGTGCACACGTTCTGAAGTGGGCGTGGTGGGCGCTAAGCTCCTGCTTTCTGACGATACGGTCTCAGAGGCGGGGATCACGGTGGGCTCGGTGCGTGGTGCAACGACCATCGGTACCGATCTGCCCCGTACGGCGCCCGGCTATCTGAAGCGTCTTGCCTGCACGAACGATGTTTCTGCCGTTTCGAGCGCATGTCAGTTCATCCGTCGAAGCGTGCTTGATGAAGTAGGTGGCTACGACGATCGCTTCAAGCTCGATTTCGGCGACACCGATTTTTGCTTGCGCGTCATCAAGGCAGGCTATTTCGTCGTGTTCGATCCCGAGGTCGAGCTCTATCACTTCAAGAACAAGATCAAGGATGACCATCTTTCCGATGCGCGTCGCATCCGCCTTGAGCAGGAGCGCGCTTATCTGCACTTCAAATGGCCGCGTGCGTTCGTTGAGGGCGATCCCTTCTCCAGTTCGCTGCTTGCTCCAGGCGATGGTTATTACCAGCTATATCGTTAAGATATAGCTGATCGTGCGATTCCCGTACAATTTTCGCGGCGCGTGCACACGGGTTGTTCTATAGTTAGAATTTGCGCTTGTCGCTTTTGCGGCGTTGCGCTCCATGGAACAACACGATCGCAGGGTATACATGATTCAGATCGAACATCTCTATAAAACCTATACGAGCGAGAAGCACGATGAAGCGCATCACGCTCTGAAGGATATCAATCTCACGATCGAAGATGGCTCCATCTTCGGCATCATCGGCCAATCAGGCGCGGGAAAATCGACCTTGGTGCGCTGCATCAACTTGCTCGAGCGTCCTACTTCAGGCGAGATCATCATCGATGGGGTGGATGTGACGAACCTCACGGGCAAAGCGCTGCTCGACTTTCGTGCGAACGTGGGCATGATCTTCCAGAATTTCTCGCTCTTCCAGCAGCGAACGGTGCTGCGCAACGTCACCTTCCCGCTCGAACTGCACAAGGGTTACAACAAGGCTGAAGCGCGCGAGCGTGCGCTCGAATTGTTGGAATTGGTAGGTCTTGCCGATAAGGCGAACAAGTATCCTTCGCAGCTTTCTGGCGGACAGCAGCAGCGCGTGGCAATCGCGCGTGCGCTCATCAATCGGCCATCGATCATGCTCTGCGATGAAGCTACGAGTGCTCTTGACACCATGACCACGCAGTCGATCCTTCGGTTGCTCAAAGATATCAACGAAGAACTCGGCGTTACGCTCGTGCTCATCACCCATTCGCTGCTCGTGGCGGAGCAGATCTGCGACACGGTTGCGGTCATCGATGATGGACGCATCGTCGAGATGGGTCGCACGCAGGATATCTTCGAGAATCCGCAAAGCGATGCCTCGCGTCAGCTTTTGGGAAAGGAGTGCTAGGCGATGGATTTCCTTGCAACCTTCTTCGATAATTACGGCATGCTTCTTGCGCAGGGCACCTGGGATACCTTGCTCATGACCATCGTTTCGACCTTCTTCGCCTATGTGATTGGCATTCCGCTGGGCGTGCTGTGCGTGCTTACGAGTCCGAAAGGGCTCATGCCGCATCGCATCTTCAACATGGTGCTTGGCTGGATCATCAACATCGGGCGTTCGATCCCGTTCATCATCTTGCTCGTGGCGCTCATTCCGTTTACGCGTTTCATCGTGGGCACTTCGCTTGGCGTTCCTGGCGCGATCGTGCCGCTCGTCATCTCTGCGGCTCCCTTCATCGCGCGCATGGTCGAGCAGTCGATCGAAGAGGTCGATGGTGGCCTGGTGGAAGCGGCGCAGAGCTTCGGCGCGAACACCTGGCAGATCGTTTACAAGGTATTCTTGCGTGAGGCGTTGCCTTCGCTCGTTCGCGGTTTCGCGATCGTATTCATCACCATCCTGGGTTACTCTGCGATGGCAGGCTGCGTCGGTGCTGGCGGTTTGGGCGATATCGCGATCCGCTACGGCTATCAGCGCTACCAGGACGATGTCATGATCGCTACGGTTATCATCCTTATCGTGATCGTGCAGATCGTGCAGAGTGCTTGCAATTTCGCCGCTCGCAAAATGGAACACTGATCTGAGGTGCCTCGGTGCTTCATCTTAGCGTTCAGGATTCGTTCGTAGCACAACAAAGGCTTACTCGCTCATCCTTCAAGCTAATCTGAAACACTGATACACCTCAGGTCGTAATGTTCGTATTCGCTCAGTGTTCAAGCAGCGCTCGCAGTGCCTGAAACAAATCGGTAACCACTTGCCCTGCCGAAGCCCGTATAATGAAGTGAGCAACTAGTGCATGCATTCTACGGGAAGGAAGACCTAGCATGGCAATGAGCCCTGATCAAGATTTCGTATTGAAGACCATCAAGAGCAGGGACGTTCATTTCGTGCGCTTCTGGTTCTGCGATGTGCTCGGCAACATGAAGTCGTTCGCTGTTATTCCGAGCGAGCTCGAAAACGCCTTTGAAGAGGGCATGGGCTTCGATGCAAGCTGCGTGCAAGGCTTTTCGCTGAATTACGAATCCGATATGCTCGCATTTCCCGATGCGACCACCTTCCAGATCCTGCCCTGGCGTCCTGCTGAGAACGCGGTCGCGCGTATGTTCTGTTCGATCCGCACCCCTGAAGGCCGCATCTACGATGGCGATTCCCGCGCGGTGCTCGCCAAAGTGGTGGCGCGCGCAGAGCAGCTCGGCTATATGATGAACGTGGGTCCCGAGATCGAGTACTACTATTTCAAGGACCGCGAAGGGCTCGAAGTGCTTGACACCGGCGGCTACTTCGATCTTACTTCGCTCGATAACGCGAGCGATTTGAGGCGCGATACCATCCTCACGCTCGAGAAGCTGGGCATTCCGGTCGAGTACTCGCACCATGAAAACGGCCCCTCGCAGCAAGAGATCGACCTGCGTTTCGCCGATGCCTTCACCATGGCCGATAACGTGATGACCTACAAGTTAACGGTCAAAGAGATTGCCATGAAGTATGGCCACTATGCCTCGTTCATGCCGAAGCCCATGGCTGACCAGCCTGGTTCGGGCATGCATATTCATCAGAGCCTGTTTGACGAGAACGGCAACAATGTCTTCTTCGACGAGAACGACCCCGATGGCTATAACCTCTCGAAGATCGCGAAGCACTACATCGCCGGGCTTCTGAAGTACGCACCCGAATTCGCGCTCATCACGAATCCAACGGTGAACTCTTATAAGCGTCTCGTGCCGGGTGGGGAAGCGCCCATCCAGATCACCTGGGCGCGTTCGAATCGCTGCACGCTTGTGCGTATCCCTGGCTACAAGCCGCATAAGGAAGAAGCCTGCCGCGTCGAGCTGCGCAACCCCGATCCTTCGTGCAACCCCTATCTTGCGTTTGCGGTCACGCTCGCTGCGGGCCTTAAAGGCATTCAGGACGAACTGCCACTCGAGCCTCCCACAGAAGATCCCACGCTGTTCACCTGTACGCGTCACGAGCTCAACGAGCGTGGCATTCGCACGCTCCCTGATACGCTTGGCGATGCCGTGGAGTTGTTCGCTTCCTCGGAGCTCATGCGCGAGGTATTGGGCGAACATATCCATTCCTATCTGGTCGAGGCGAAGCGTGCGGAATGGAACGAATACCAGAAGAGCGTTTCCACATGGGAACTCGATCACTACCTCGGTGTTCTGTAGGAGGCACGGATGCAGAGAAAAAGTGTCATATTCGTGGCCGATAGCCTCGATAACGCGCATAAGTTCCAAGCGGTGCTCTCCGGCATGGATGCGGATGTGGTTGCGGGTTCGTCCTTGCAGTTCAAGAAGCTCTTGCACGAACACCCCAACAGCGATCTGATCATCTTCGAAGCTTCAGGCGATGCCACCCAATCCATCGCGATGGTGGAAGACGTGATGGTCCAAGATGGCGGTGGGTCGATCCTCATCATCGTGAAGGAGGACATGCTGCAGGGGTTGCGTTTGCCGGTGCGCTTGAATAGCGATTTCGTAGTGCAAGGAGCGAGCGCGGATGAGTGCGCGTTGCGCATCCGTCAGCTGCTCTGGCCGGGCAACGAAACTTCCACGAGCGATTTCATCTCGATCGATACCATGACCATCAATCTGGCCACCTATCAGGTAACCGTGGCAGGCGAGCCGGTCGACTTCACCTATCTCGAATATGCGCTGCTTGCGTTTCTTGTCACGCACCCGGGGCGCACGTATTCGCGTGATGCGCTCTTGCGGCGCGTGTGGGGCTTCGATTACTTCGGCGGCTCGCGCACGGTGGATGTGCATGTGCGACGCGTGCGTGCAAAGCTGGGGCCAGACCTGGCGCAACGCCTTGAGACCGTTCGTGGTGTCGGATATCTTTGGAGTGCCTGATCATGCCTAAAACTGTTGCCATCATCGATGGAAATTCCCTTATGCACCGCGCGTTTCATGCGGTGCCTCCTGCCATGCAAGCGCCTGATGGCACGCCCACCAATGCTGCCTTCGGCTTTTTGGCGATGCTCATCAAGTTCATCGAAGAGCAGCATCCCGATGCGATCGTGTGCGCTTTCGATAAAGGAAAGCCGGCCTTTCGCATGGAGGCGCTCGAGCAGTACAAAGCGCAGCGTCCGCCCATGGACGATAACTTGCGCGTACAGTTTCCTCTCATCGAAGATCTGCTTGCTGCGCTCAACATCCCGGTGGTGGCGCTGCCTGGCTGGGAGGGCGACGATATCTTGGGCACCCTCTCGGCTCAAAACGAGAAGCTTGGCTACAACTCGCTGCTCGTGACCGGCGATAAGGATGCCTATCAGCTGGCGAGCGATCTTACGCGCATCGTCACCACGAAGAAGGGCATCACCGATGTGGTTGTCTATGGTCCGGCTGAGGTGGAGGAGCGCTATGGCGTTACCCCTAGTCAGTTTACGGATTTCTTAGGCTTGAAGGGCGATAAGGCAGATAATATCCCTGGCGTTCCCGGTATCGGAGACAAGAAGGCTGCGGCCATGCTGCAGGAATTCGACGATCTCGAGGGCATCTATGCGCATCTCGATGCTTTCAAGGGAAAGCAACTTGAGAATCTTACGAACCATAAGGACGACGCCTTTCTTTCGCGCGAAGTTGCCACGATCGTGCGTGATGTGCCGATCGAGATCGATCTTGAAGATCTTACGTTTCCTGATTTTGATGCGGCAAAGGTAACGGAGGCATTCACGAGCGTGCGCTTCATGGCTCACTTGACCAAAGTGCTCGATATGCTTGGTGACGCTTCGACACCGGCGGGTGCAGAGACGTTCGAGGCCCATCCGCTTGTTGAAGGAGCTGATGCGCAGGCAAGTTTCGAGGCGCTCATCGCGTCGGATACGAGCATGCCGGTGGTGTTGGCTGACAGCGACAAGCAGGGCTCGCTTTTCGGTGATGAAGTCCATATGGTGTTGCGTACTGAAGATGAGACGCTCTACCTTACGGGTGATGAAGCCAAGCAAGCGCTTGCACGTTTGGTCAAGGAAGGACGCTTCATCACCTTCGACGCGAAGAAGCTAGTCGAGCAGGTGTTCCCTCACGATTCTTCTGATGTTGCGCTGGTGAGCGTAGAAGAGGTACTGGCGATGGAGTGCTTCGACGTGGCGCTCGCCTCCTATGTGGTTAATTCCACAAATGGTGGCTTCGATATCCAAAAGCTCGTCGAGATTCATTGCGGATCGTTCTTGCCCGATGCTGAAGTGCTTGCCGATGAGCTTGCCCTCAAGGCTGCTGCAGTGGAGCGTTTGGCTGAGATCATGCGCAGTCGTCTCGACGAAGACGGGGTGGCTTCGGTCTATACTGAGATCGACTATCCGCTGGTGGGCGTGCTAGCGTGCATGGAGCGTACTGGTGCGGCCATCGACAAAGCAACGCTCGATCGTATCGCGCTTGCCACCCAAGAAGAACTCGATACACTGCGGACGCAGATCATTGAGCTTGCGGGCGAGGATTTCAATATCGACTCTCCTAAGCAGCTTGCCCATATCCTCTTCGAGGTGCTAGGGCTCACTCCGATCAAGAAGAATCAGCGCGGCTATTCAACGGATGCTTCGGTGCTCAAAGAGCTTTCAAAGGTGCATGAGCTGCCTGAGCTTGTACTCCATTACCGTGAATATGCCAAGGTGAAATCAACCTACATTGATGCGTTGCCGCGCATGCGAGCAAACGATGGGCGTATCCACACGTCATTCAATGAGATGGTCACCACCACAGGGCGTCTTTCGTCGTCCGACCCGAATCTGCAAAACATTCCTGTGCGCACCGATTTCGGTCGTCAAATTCGCGAATGTTTCGTTCCGCTCGAGGAAGGCGAGGTTTTCCTTTCAGCGGACTATTCACAGATCGAACTGAGGTTGCTCGCGCACCTTTCTGGCGACGAACATCTTATCGAGGCATTTCTTTCAGGTGAAGATTTTCACGCGAAGACGGCAAGCCGAGTGTTCGATGTGCCGCTCGAAGAGGTTACGCCGCTTCTACGCAGTCGTGCGAAGGCGGTTAACTTCGGCATTGTGTACGGTCAGCAGGCCTATGGGCTTTCGCAGTTGCTCGATATTCCCTTCGGCGATGCCAAAGACATGATCGATCGTTATTTTGCTGCATATAGTGGGGTGCGCGCCTATCTCGACAGGATCGTCGAGGAGGCCAAGAGATGTGGGTATGCTGAAACGTTGTTCGGACGCAGGCGCTATATTCCTGAACTCAATGCGCGCAATGCGCAACAACGTGGTTTTGGTGAGCGCACCGCTATGAATCATCCCATGCAAGGCACGGCTGCTGATATCATCAAGATCGCAATGCGTCAGGTGCAAGATGAATTGGTAAGATCTGGCGCGAAGACCAAGCTCATCCTCCAGGTGCATGACGAACTCGATTTCTCGGTTCCAACCGATGAGATCGAAGAGGTAAGTGCGCTCGTTTCACGCATCATGGAATCGGTTGTGGAGCTTTCAGTGCCATTGCTCGTTGATGTTTCGTGGGGAAAGAATTGGGCAGAAGCACACTAACGCGCGTTTTTCGCACCGTCTAGAAAAAATTTCTCCTCAAAAGGTGCATATGGCTATAAAATAGACAGGCTGTTTTTCATGGTGTGAAACTCATCGTAGCTGTTGGAACTTTTTCGATGTGGTTTACTTCAGGGAAACGTCGCAACCTGCTTGATCGTGAGTGGTCTTTTCCCTCGAACGCACATGATCGCTTAAGTGGGAAACGAATACTTTTAAAGGTAGATGCGCATGCGTTTTATTGACGCGGCCTTGCTAGGCTGATAAGATAACGGCTTGCGTTTTGACACATTTATAGGAGTATGCATGTACGCAATCGTAAAGACCGGTGGTAAGCAGTACAAGGTTGCCGCTGGAGACTATCTCAATATCGAAAAGCTCGATGCTGAAGTGGGCGCGAAGGTTCCCCTTACGGCTATCGCTGTTGTCGATGGCGACAAAGTTGTTGCCGATCCCGCTAAAGCTGCAAAGACCAAGGTAGAGGCTGAGGTCGTCGAGCAGTTCAAGGGCGAAAAGCAGATCATCTTCAAGTTCAAGAAGCGCAAGAATTACAAGCGCACCCGTGGTCATCGTCAGAATCTCACGCGCGTGAAGATCGTGTCGGTCGGTTCTGCTAAAGCGAAGAAATAAGAAGGAGGGAATAGAATGGCACACAAGAAAGGTCAAGGTTCCATCCGTAATGGTCGTGATTCTCAGTCGAAGCGTCTTGGTTGCAAGCGTTTCGCTGGTGAGCAGGTCGGCCCTGGCGTAATCCTCGTTCGCCAGCGTGGCACCCGTATTCATCCGGGCGAGAACGTTGGTCGTGGTAAGGACGATACGTTGTTCGCACTGTGCGAGGGCGTTGTCGAATACACGAAAGGTGTTCGCCGCAAGGTTCATGTTCGCCCTCAGGCATAACTTGAACCTATTAGAGCAACGAAGTCGAAGCCCTCTGCCTTTGCAGGGGGCTTTTCGTTTAGAATGGACGCTATGTTTATCGATAAAGTTCGCATACATGTGAAAGCAGGAGACGGCGGTGCTGGCTGCATGTCGTTTCGCCGCGAAGCTCACGTGCCGAAGGGTGGCCCCGATGGCGGCGATGGCGGGCGCGGCGGAAACGTAATCGTACGCGCTGATGCGGGCGTTTCCACGCTCATCGACTATCGTTTCAAACATCATTTCAAGGCTACGCGCGGTACGCACGGCAAGGGTTCGAAGATGCATGGCGCCAATGGCGAAGATCTGGTGCTAAAGGTGCCGGTGGGAACCGTGGTGCGCGAGTACTTCGAGGAAACGAAAGAGGTGGGCGAGCTCTTAGCCGATCTCACTCACGATGGCGAAGAGATCGTAGTGGCAGAAGGCGGTCCGGGCGGTCGCGGCAATACGCATTTCGTCACGCCCACGCGTCGCGCTCCTGCCTTCGCTGAACTGGGTGTTCCTGCCGAAGAGGGCTGGATCGAGCTTGAGATGAAGCTCATGGCCGATGCTGCGCTCGTGGGCATGCCTTCTGCGGGCAAGTCCTCGCTCATCGCGCGCATGTCGGCGGCTAAGCCCAAGATCGCCGATTACCCGTTCACTACGCTCGTTCCGAACTTGGGCGTGGTGAAGGTGCAGGATTATAGCTACGTGGTAGCTGATGTTCCCGGGCTGATCGAGGGCGCGCATGCGGGCAAAGGGCTCGGGCATGAGTTCTTGCGCCACATCGAGCGCAGCGCGATCATCTTGCACGTGGTCGACTTGACCGGTGGCTACGAAGGTCGCGACCCTGTCGAGGATTACGAGATCATCAAGCGTGAGCTCGAACTGTATGCGCCTGAGCTGGCTGAACGGCCGTGCATCGTGGTGGGCAACAAGATCGATATGCCTGGCGCAGAAGAGGCGGCCAAGCGTTTGGCGGAGGTGGTACGCCGCGATTCGATCGCGCGTGCCGGGGGCGATGAGTTCGCCACGAGCCCCCTTGATCCGCGCTTGTTCTGCACGAGTACCGTTACCCAGGTGGGCATCGAAGCGCTCATGGCGGCGACCGGTGGGAAGGTTCAGCAGCTGCGCGAAGAAGCACGTGCTGAATATGACGCACAAGAACATTTCGACCAGGTGTGGGAGCATAAGCGTCAGGAGCGCCGTGCGCGCTACGAGATCACGCAGCTCTCCGAAGGGGTGTTCCGCGTGAGCGGCAAGCAGATCGAGCGCATGGTCATCCAGACCGACTGGGAAAACGATGAAGCGATCGCGTTCTTGCAGCATCGTTTCAAGCGTCTTGGTCTTGATGAAGCACTTGAGAAAGCAGGTGCGCGTGATGGGGACGAGATTCGTATCCTTGGATACGATTTCGAGTTCGAATCGGCGCGCATGCATGAAGATGCCTATCGCGGGCTGGATCTATAGATAGTTGTAAGCGTGAACAGGTGTGCGGCGGTTGCGTGATGTAGCCGATCTGCACGCGGCAGTGTCGAACGGAGAAGAGGAGAGGACAGACATGAGCCTTGAGCAGAAGAAGATCATGGTCGTGAAGATCGGCTCCTCTACGCTCGTTACGGGTGAAGGCAAGCTCGATACTGCCTATCTTGCCACGCTTGCCTCTCAGATCAGCGGACTGCGACAGCGCGGATGGAGTCCGATCATCGTAACGAGCGGCGCGGTTGCTTGCGGGCTCGAGGCGCTTGGCATCTCAACGCGCCCGAGCGATACCCCTTCGCTTCAGGCCGCGGCTTCGGTGGGCACCAATATCCTCGTGAGCAGCTATGCACGTGCCTTCAAAGCGCACGATATGCTCACTTCGCTCGTGCTCATCACACGGCAGGTCACCGCTGATCGCGAGCAGTACTTGCATGTGCGCGACACCCTCGAGCGGTTGCTCGACTTAGAGGTGGTGCCGCTCATCAATGAGAACGATACGGTTTCGGTCGATCAGCTGCGCTTTGGCGATAACGACACCCTTGCCGCGCTGGTCGCTTGTTTGGTGAAGGCTCAGCTCTGTGTGATCTTCTCCGATATCGAAGGGTTCTTCACGGCGAATCCTTTCGAAGATGCTACCGCTACGCTCATTCCTGAAGTCTCCTCGATCACGCCTGATATCATGGCGCTTGCTTCTGGATCGAGCTCGACGGTCGGTTCGGGTGGCATGATCACGAAGATCCGTGCGGCGCGCGTGCTCATGGCAGCTGGTATCGATATGGTCATCTGCCAAGGTCACAACAGCGATTTCCTCATCCAGCTTGCCGAAGGGCAGTCGCTCGGGACGCGTTTCTCTCCGTGCGGCACGGTTCACGATATCACGCCGAAGAAGCTCTGGATCGCGCTGGGTGATACGGCCAAAGGCTCGCTCATTGTGGACGAAGGCGCGGCTGAAGCGCTCGTTTCGCGTGGTTCGTCGCTCTTGGCGGTAGGTGTATGCGGCGTTGAGGGAAGCTTCGCACGTGAGGACATCGTCGATATCGTGAACACGAGCGGGCGCATCATCGCGCGCGGAAAAGCAGGGGCATCGTCTTCTGAGATCACCCTTGCGTGTGGGCGGAGCCAGCGAGAGATCAAAGGCAATGAGCTTCTGCGTGACTTGGCGCAGCGTCCGGTCGTGCACCGTGATGAATTGGTAGTTTTCGAGTAAGGCGAAGATATGAGTGGAATTGCAAGAAGGGCAGCAGAGGCAGCGAAACGCGCTTCGGAGGTGCTTGGTGTTGCGAGCGAAGAGGTGCGCAATGAAGCGCTCTTCGCGATGGCGGCAGCGCTGCGCGCCGAGCGTGCGTTCATCTTGGAGGCGAACGAGCGCGACATGAATGCGGCACGCGAAGCGGGCACGAAAGAGGGGCTTCTCGACCGCCTCATGCTCAACGAAGCGCGCGTGGAGGCGATGGCGGCTTCGCTTGAATCGCTTGCGGCGCTTCCTGATCCTACCGGAGCCGTGCTCGAAGAGCGTACGCTCTATAACGATCTGAAGCTTACGCGCGTGAGCGTTCCGCTTGGTGTGGTAGCTATGGTCTACGAAGCGCGCCCGAACGTGACGGTCGATGCTGCAGGTATTTGCGTGAAGTCGGGCAATGCCTGTGTGTTGCGCAGTGGGTCGCTCGCGATCCATTCAGCGGTTGCGCTCGGCGAAGTGCTGCAGGGGGCGCTTGCGCAGGCGGGGCTGCCGAAGGACTGCGTGGTGGTCATCGATTCGACCGATCGCAGCGTCACCGACGAGCTCTTCTTGTTGCGCGATCTGGTCGACGTGCTCATTCCGCGCGGTGGGGCAGGACTTATTCGGCACTGCGTGGAGCATTCGCTCATTCCGGTCATCGAAACGGGCACGGGAAATTGCCATATCTACATCCACGAATCCGCCGATCTTGCCGAGGCGTATCCGATCGTGCTGAATGCGAAGACCCAGCGTGTGGGCGTGTGCAATGCCTGTGAGTCGGTGCTGGTCGATCGCAGCATCGCGCGTACGTGCTTGCCTGAGCTGCTGCGTCAGCTTGCAGCGGCGAAGGTGCGCATCCATGGCGATGAGGTGGTGGGCGAAGTGGCAGCTGAGCTCGATATTCCGATCGAGGCAGCGACCGAAGAAGACTGGGGGACCGAATACCTCGACTACGAGATCAGCATCAAGTGCGTCGAGGGCCTTGAAGAAGCGATCGCTCACATCAATCGCTTCGGCACCAAGCACTCGGAAGCGATCCTCGCCGAAGACGAAACGGCTGCGCACGCGTTCGCGCGTCGTGTTGATGCGGCGGCAGTGTATATCAATGCCTCCACTCGTTTCACCGATGGCGGCGAGTTCGGGCTTGGGGCCGAGATCGGCATCTCTACCCAGAAGCTTCACGTGCGCGGGCCGTTCGCACTCGAAGCACTCACCACCTACAAATACATCATCGAAGGCGAAGGTCAGGTGCGCGCGTAATGAGCGTTATCTGCGATCGCTTCGATACGCTCGGGCAAGAAGATCCTGCCAGGACGTATCGTCTCGGCATCATGGGAGGTACGTTCGACCCTATTCACATGGGGCATCTGGTCTGCGCTGAACAGGCGCGCGATGCGCTTGACCTGGACGGGGTCATCTTCATGCCGGCAGGAAATCCGGTGTTCAAGAAGCATATCGAAGTGAGCGATGCGCACCACCGCGTGGCGATGTGCCGTGCCGCTATCGAGGACAACCCCGCCTTCGACGTGAGCACGCTCGAGGTCGATCGCGCGGGGGACACCTATACGGTCGATACGCTCGAAACGTTGCGCGCTCACTATCCTGAGAACGTCGAACTCTACTTCATCGCTGGTGCCGATGCGATCCTGACGCTGCCGCAATGGCGCGATGCGCCGCGTCTTGCTCGCCTGGCGAGCTTCGTCGGGCTCAATCGTCCGCGTAGCGCAAGCTTGCAGAGTCCGCAGATCGCGAAAAAGCTCGCTGGCACTGGTTTTCGTACGCTCTTCGTCGAGGCGCCGCTCTTCGAGCTCTCTTCGAGCGATATTCGCAAGCGTATTCTCGGTAACCGATCGGTGCGCTATCTTATCCCGCCAGCAGTTTTGGAGTATATTGAATCTGTTGGACTTTATGGAGATTGATGCATGGCTTCTTTTGAACTTGTTTCTCTGAGCTCTTCGGATGCCGAAGACTTCGATGACGATACTAATGAGCTGCTTCGTGCGCGTCATGCGCGTGAAGACATGCTGCCTGCTTATCATGAAGATTCTGGCGAATACGTTTCAGAAGCGAACGATGAGCCGATCGCGCTCCATGCGTTGCCCGAACGCCCCCACGGGCGTTCGCGTCTGAGCGTTATCCATGCCGAAGACGATCCGCATTCGACCGAGCCTATTCCTCGTGTGCAGGCTGAACGTCAGGCGCAACTGGGGTATGCGACACCGCCCAAGGATGAAGTGGTCGTTGAAGATGCTACGAAGAAGGAGATCAAGGATTATCTTTCCTCTCACACCTTCAAGTGCGCGAGCGCGCGCGATCCTGAGGCACTTTCCGAATTCGCCTATGCGCCTACCGATAAGGGCATCATCCTTTCGGTCGAGAAGCCCTTCAGCAATGCGAACTACAAGCGCATGAAGGCATTGCTTCGCCGCAGGGTGAAGCCTTCGCGCTACGTTCATAGCGTTATGGTGGCCGAAACCGCCGAGAAGATGGCGCAGGCCTACGATGTCGATCCGCGCGTCGCACGCATGGCGGGACTTCTGCACGATTGGGATAAGGCGCTCTCGCCGAAGCGATTGCGCGATCGCATCGCCACCTACGGGCTCGATATCGACGGACCGACCCAGATCAATATGCCGCAATTGCTTCATGGTCCTACTGCGGCCGCGGTGCTTGCTGATGAATTCCCTGAGTTTGGCGAAGAGGTGTTCCAGGCGATCGAGCGCCACACGGTCGGTAGTATCCGCATGAGCGCGCTCGACATGATCGTATTCTGCGCGGATAAGCTCGAGCCCGGAAACGATGTGCAGGTCTATCGCGATCTCTACGATAAGATCGGCAAGATGAGCCTCGAAGACCTCTTCTGCGCTGTCGAGCGCGAAGGATTCATGTATCTTCTGCGTTCATCCCGACCGCTCAACATCGATGCGGTCGAAGTTTGGAATTTCTACTGCGCTGAGCGTCAGCGCGACAACGAATAGGAGCATTGATGAGCGAAAAGTTCTCAGCACGCGAATGTGCCCTTATCGCAGCGAAGGCAGCTGATGAGCATAAGGCGACCGATATCATGGTGCTTGAGGTGGGGCAGTTGGTGGATGTAACGGAGTATTTCGTCATCGCTACGGCGCGCAATACCCCTCATGTTGGTGCGATCTTGGAAGCGATGGAAGATGCGCTGCGCATAGAATGCGGCGTGAAGCCGTTTTCGCGTGAAGAAACGAAGGACCATACCTGGGAGCTACTCGATTACGGCAACTTCGTCATCGATGTATTCCAGCCCGAAGCACGCGAGTACTATCGCTTGGAAACGCTCTGGAATGATGCCCCTATTGTCGATCTGTCAGAGGCGGGTATCGAACACCCCGAATACTCTGAGCGCATCGCGCAGCTGGTCCAGAAGATGGAATCAGCAAACGATCAGGCCTAAAGACCGATAAGCTGGAAATAGGAGAGCCATTTCTCGAATGACTCATCGCTAATAGCGTGCTCCATCTGGCAGGCTTCTTTTTCGGCTACCTTCGGGTCGAGTCCTACTTTGATCACGAGGAATTTCGTGAGCATCTCGTGGCGCTTGAGCACCGCTGAACCGTATTCATAACCTTCGGGAGTGAGCGTGATATCGCCATAGAAAGGTTGATCAAGGAGCCCCTGAGCCTTGAGGCTCGAGATGGCCTTTGAAACGGATGCTTTTGAAACGCCGAGCTTCGTGGCAACATCCACCGAGCGCACCGGTTGTTCAGGCGTACCGCCCAACATGGCGATGGCTTCAAGGTAGTCTTCATGTGACATAGAGACTTTTTCAGTGCTCACGATCGCGCTCTCTTTCTGCTTGCCAACGGTGTGAATAGGGTAGCGCACTCCGTCTTCGGGGAAGTTCGCATCACAGCTACGAAGAGTGAGGCGCTTGGTCGTTATTGCATAGTATACTGATTTACTGCATCGACACCCAATGGAGGATATCAGATGGAACACAATTGTTATATTGATACGCGTGGCAATGTTAAAACCCCACTTTCATTCACAGAGGCGCTGGTCAAAGGCCTTGCGCAGGGTGGCGGCTTGTTCGTTCCGCAGAACCTTCCCTCCTTTGGCTTAGATGAGATCATCGCGTTGGCTGATCTTCCGTATGCGCAGCGCGCTGCGAAGGTCTACCAGGCATTCGATACCGATCTTGACGATGAGACGATCGAGCGCTTGATGGAGGCAACCTACGGGGCTGCTTTCGATACCGAAGACATCTGTCCGGTCACGTCGCTCGATGAGAAGACCCACGTGCTCGAGCTCTGGCATGGACCTACGAGTGCCTTCAAAGATATGGCGCTTCAGTGCTTGCCGAACTTCTTCAGCGAGAGCGCCCGGAAGCTCCGTGAAGAAGGCGTGATCGATCATACGTTTCTCATTCTTGTTGCCACCTCGGGCGATACGGGCAAGGCCGCACTCGAGGGCTTCAAGGACAAGGATGGCATTCAGATCGCGGTCATGTATCCCGATGGCGGCGTGAGCGATATCCAGTACAAGCAGATGGCCACTCAAGAAGGCTCCAACGTGAACGTGTGGGCGGTGTCGGGCAACTTCGATGACTGCCAGACGGGCGCGAAGAACGTTTTCGATGACGATGCGTTCAACGAAGCGCTCATGAACGAGCAGAAGGTGGCGCTTTCAAGCGCGAACTCGATCAACTGGGGACGCTTGCTTCCGCAGGTGGTGTACTACATCTCAACCTATGCTCAGCTCGTGAAAGAGGGCAAGGTGAACGCGGGCGATCCGATCGATGTGTGCGTGCCCACTGGTAACTTCGGCAACATCTTGGCTGCTTGGTATGCAAAGCAGATGGGAACGCCGATCGATATGCTGTTCTGCGCGAGCAACGAGAACAAAGTTCTGACCGACTTCATCGCAAGCGGCACCTACGATATCGCGGATCGTGCATTCGTGCTCACCCCTTCTCCTTCGATGGACATCCTTGTTTCTTCCAACGTTGAGCGCCAGCTCTTCGAGCTGTCTGGCCGCAAGAGCGAACTGATCGCTGAGTGGATGCGCGAGCTCAAGGAAGACAAGACCTTCACGGTCGATGATGAGACGCGTGAAAAGCTTCAGAGCGAGTTCAAGGCCGATAGCGTTGACAGCGAGACCTGCTTGCGTACGATCAAGGAGACGTTCGACCGCTACGATTACCTTATCGATCCGCACACCGCCGTTGCGATGAAGGTTGCCAATAACTTGCGTGGCGAGAATCCTGTGGTTATCGCATCGACGGCTCATTGGGCGAAGTTCGGCGATAACGTCTACCGCGCACTCCATGAGCTTGCCCCCGAAGAGGCGCTTCCTGAAGAGGTTGCGAGCTTGAGCGGTTGCGAACTCAATGAGCTCATCGCCCGTGAGACCAACAAGACGCACATTCCGCGTGGCTTGGCTGAGCTCGATGAGAAGCCGATCCGCTTTACCGAGGTCATCGAAGGATCGAAGCGTGCGATCGAAGCAGCGGTCGAGGATTTCGTCGACTAGACTTCTCTTGGCCTAATCTTAGACGATAGGGCGCACCTCGATCGTGAGGGCGATCTCGAATGCGCTGCCTGCAGTCTCCGTGCAGATCCGATGCGTTATTGCATCACCATTGCCGCTCCCACCCTCGGCTGACTCGGTCCGAAGTTCGTTGTTCTTCGTGGTTGGAGAGATCTTTATTCGAGCGTGTTCTTTCATGCGCGGGTGTTCCATGCCGGCGGCAGGTTGTGCTGTGTTGATGCCTGCCGGAGCGATGACGCGCTCATTGTTCCGAACGATCGGAATAGGCGTGGTCTTGGTCGCGTCCGCATCGGTGAAATGGTGAAGGCAGCCGAAACACGTGTCCATATCTGCGAAGCAGACCGACCCACAAATGGGGCAGGTCTTGAAGTTGGCAGGATCGTTGTCTTGGGGCAGGCTTCCGTGAATTACTTTCATGAAGATGTTCTCCTTTGATGATGGGTTGGTGGTTCGGAACGATGTTCTTTCACTCACGCGTTCTTGCAGATGGGCCGCAGGCTATTCTCGGGAGTGATGGCGAAAGCGCATCGATCGCACTTGTGCTGGAGCTGAAAGAGGCTTAGGTGCGGTGGTATGCATCGGGTGGTGCGAGGCGAAGGCTATCGCCTGAGATGAACCATTGGCTAGCGGGATAGAGGGCAGGCATCTCTAACACACCTACTGCATGAGGACATGAGCGTTTAGTGCCGGGCGGAACGGATGTTTCTGCAGCGATCACATTCCCACATTCATCGAAGAATGCGATATGGATGGGGTAGCGCATGCCGAAGGTGTGGATGCTGTGGCAGGGCGCTATCATGAGCAGCTCGGGTCTTGGTTGCGTACCTAAGAGGCCGCGTGCACGTTGCGCGAAGGTACTGGCAACGCTCACTCTAGGGAAGAGCGGTACTTCGGTCTTTTGCCAAGAGACTCGGGAGAGCTTTTTCGAGGGATTCAAAGACATGGGAACTCCTTTTTCAGTATGAACGGTCGTGCACTAGGACTGCTCGCGCTCGGTGATGGTGATGACCACGAGCGTTCGTTCTTGGGTGGTGAAGTATTGCAAAACGAGCTGGTGATAGCGCCCCGTTGCTTTATAGAAATTGCTTGCATATTCGTTATTTCCTGAAAGCGCCTGCCACCCTTTATGGGCAAGCGCCTCTTCGCAATGCGCGCGGGCACGGTCGCGCTCGCCTTCGAAGACGCAGCCGATCACTTCGCCCGATGAATAGACCGTAGAAAAGGCATGCGCATCAAGGCATTCTTGTTCGAACGAATCGGGAAGGCTGCTCTCTAAGGATAGGTCAAAACCGTTGGTCATGAGCTCTTTACAAGAGCCGTCCGTTTCGTCGAATCCGTTCACCAGTTCAATGACCTGCTCTTTCGATAAGCTGTTTGAAGCGCTTGCTGCTGATCCTGATACCCCGGGTCCATCGGCAAGAGCCGGAGAGGCAACGTGGTTGATCGCTAGCATGAGGCATAAGCACAGTCCAAAGCCAAAAGCGCAGATGAGTATTTTCCTAAGGGCTTGTTTGGTCATACGAATACTCCTGGTTTGTAGCTGTCGACACTCATGGTGATCGGATGCTCGATAGGGGAAAGCTCGACATCGAACACCCGACGAAGCGGATAGGCACCAAAGATGGTGGGTGTGAATGCGAGCGTTGCGGTGTAGGTGGTAAGACCACCCTGATCTTCGCTGGCGGACACGCTGCACGAAAGATAGTCGCGCTCGTTGAACTGCGCGAGCGCCTCTTCGATGTGCGCGCAGATCTGGCCGGTGGTCTCTTCGCTTGCGGGCGAAGGGGCGAAGACGCATACCGACTCACGGAAGATTCGGTCGAACGACGCGCATTCTGATAGGAAGAGGATGCTGTTGCAGGCGATAAGGGCGATCATGAGCATGACGGGGAAGAGGAGGGCGAACTCTATCGTCATCTGGCCGCGCGATCCGCTCTGCTTGAGAATCGGTTCCATCTATTCCCACCTCCGGTATGCGCTCGTGCTCTCTATGGCATTCTTGAGTGCGGAGAATCCTTCTTGAACAGTGCCTGTTGCAGCATCCTTGATCGATTGAGTCAGTGTGATGGTGATCGGGATCTCCACCTTGCCTTCTATGATCTTGATCGTGGCAACTTGGATGGTGAATTCAGCTGAACCGATCGCATCGGTTATGGAGCTTTCAGCCGAACTGAGCGCATCGGTAAAGAGGCTATCGGTATCGGCTGCACTGAGAACTTCTTCTTTGATGGAGAGCAAGCGTAGCGAGAAATTCGAATCGTCTTGGCTCATGATGTGAGCGGTATTGATGAGCGCTGCTTTTTGAGGTGAAAGATCGACCGGTTCGAGCCCGAGTGCCGAAAGGCTCGATTCGAAAAGGTCAGCCGCCCATTGCCCAAGTCCGCTCTCGCTTGCCAGCGGTAGTGAATCGATAGCGCTCTTCAGTCCGTTCGAAAGTGCGTCTTGACCTTCGCCATAGCCTTTGAGCAGCCCCGACCATAGATCGAGCACGATGCGCTCTGCTCCTACCAGTGCGCCCGCATTGGTGGAAGCATAGTCATCCAAGATGCTATTGATGGCCGTTTTGCCGCTTTCTGTCGATTCGGGAAGCAGCGTTGCACCAGCAATGGCAGCACGCTTCGAGAAGCTGCTCGATCCCGAAACGAAGCCCGAGAGGAAATTCGTGTGCCCGGGGTTGGTGGTCGTCACAAAGGCGATCGCGCCATATTTTCCCGGTGGATCGATCTTGATGCGAGCCGTTTTTGCTTCATCGAGGGCTTCTGTGATCGAGTCGAATAGTCCGTTGGCTTCTTCTTTGAGCTTCTTCGATCGTTCATCGAGTTCTTCTCTTTGCTCTGCATACTCCCGAGCTAGTTCAGCTACTTTGCGGTAGTGGTATTCGAATCCATTGGGGATGGAGGTTGATGCCGCTGCTACGCTTCCCATGCTCTGAGGGGAAAGCTGACATTCGGGGCAGATGCGGAAACGGACCGGATCATCTTCGATATCCTTGAGCGATCCGTATCCGAGCCTGCTGTGAGAGCGGAGCAGATCAGGGCAGGCATCGTAAGCGTGCAGCTTGAACATCCCATCTTTTTGTATGTTGCTCCCTGTCGAACCGCCACCAGACGCGCCCGTTTCTACCAAGTTTATCTTGTACACCTCTTCGCTATAGAGTTCGGTCTCTCTCATCTCTTCGGTGTTCCTTGGCGGAATGGGGAGGAACGCATCGAAGCCTTCTTCACTGTTATTCACGTACCCGCGCGCCAGTTCGATGGTGGCAAAGTGATAGAAGCGCTTTCTGAGCGCTGAGCGCGCTTGTTCGGCAGCGGAATCGTTCGCTGGAGCTTCTTGACCAACGCGGGCGCGGTAGTAGGCTTGGGCACGTGCGAGCGCGACACCGAAGTCCCAGGTTTCAGACGAGCTGTAATAAGGATTTTCGCTCCCGCTCAAATGTGCGAGATTCTTCGCGCGTTCATACATGCAATAGTTGGTCTCACTGCCGCAATCGTAGCGATATGCTTCTTCCTTGATGCGGTTCGCCTCGTGCGCTGCTTCTTCTGCTTCAGCACCAAGTTGCTCAAGCTCGTCCCGTTTCTGATTGACGGCTGAGAAGGCTTCATCGGTCTTGGTGGTGGCGTGCTCTTCGAGGGGTTCAGTTTGCCAAGGGACGAGGATGGCAAGACCGCGATAGGCAACGCCGTTGCGCGCATTGGCATTCTCTGCGATCACGTTCGCCGCTTTAGCAGCTGCTACGAGTGGGAGCATGAGCTTGAGCTCTTCGAGTGCTGAGGTGGCCTTTTCCGAGAATGAATCGCGCGCTTGCTTGAGCTTCTGTGCGCTTTTGAGGAGTGCTTGCGATAGGGCGGCGGTGGGTGGCGTGCAGGCGGCTGCAACCGAAAGTCCCAGAGCGCAGAGAGAAGAGAGCGAGAGCGATAAGACGACCGCGTCGCACATCGTGGCGATGACGCAGTATTCTCCCACCACATTCTCAGCAGCAAGCGCCGCGCTATCAGCCACGTTTTGGATATCGCCCGATACCGATTCGATCTCGTAGACGCGTGCGGCGCTGAAGATGAGCGCGAAGGACAGCAGGAGCGCCAGCGCGACTCCTACTGTAGAGAACCCTTGTTCTTCGGCAAGTGAATCTTCTAAGTTGTTCAAGAATCGTTCCATCGTTCAATCCATCGTTCTGGTTCGTTGCTGATCGTGTTCTCGCGCACCCACGTGCTCTTGGTGGTGAGATGGTGCGAGACCTTCAGCTCGTAATTTCCGTTGCTATTGAGCACGCCCAATGCATCCAGGCCAAGATCGAAAAGGGGCAGTGGCTTCACCTCGGTCGAGATCGATACCGTAACCTCTTCGCTCGCCTCGTTGCCTGAAAGATCGATCTGCCAGCTACAGGATGGGTCATGAACATGGAAGTTCTCCTGCTGTGGCACGCTGGCCAGACGACGCTTGACGAAGTCTTCGACGGTTGCAGTGTTTTCCTCGAGCGAAGATGCGGTGGCGAGCACGCGGCATCCTTCTGCAGCGGCCCCTTCCATTACCATGCGCGTGTAGAGCAGGATGCCTGGTTGGATCAGGAGGAGCAGGCTGATCAGGAGCGCAGGAATCAAAAGCGCTGCTTCGACGGTCGCCTGTCCTTTCATGCGCACTTTGGTAGCGTGCTGCGATCCGCTTCGCGCATTGGCGAACAAGAGCGAGCGTGCTGGCTTTGCGCATGCATCCTTTGCGCACCTCATACGCACATCACATCTTTGGTCGTGCCTGAGCAGATGCGCTCGATCGCGTGAGATGAGCTTTGCAGCGCGTGTTCGATGAGCGCACCATCCTCAAGAAATGAGTGAAGCGCGCCGAGGGCTATGATGAGCGCAAGGAATCCAACGAGCACCACCGCATATTCGACGCTCGCTTGGCCCGATCCGCTATGCTGCGAAGTGGCTCTTCGCGCTTCGATCGTTTTGGCCTGTACGCATGCTTGCGTGCTGGCCTGAGATTTTTTGGGAAGGGCGCAGCTGCGGGTGGTCTTGTTGCTGTTGGATTCCATGGTTTAGCTCACGTAAGGAGAGTCTGACCTAGAGCCCGTTGATCCCGCTCGAGATGGCATCCCAGAGTTCTTGGATCTTGGGGCGGAAGAGTGTGATGGCAATGATCGCGATGACCACCAAGACCCCCACGAGGATGGCGTATTCAGTCGTTCCTTGTCCTTTCTTCTGGACCCATACATCGATCGCTCGCGCTGCGAGCGCATGATGCTTTGCTTCTATCCAGTTGCTGATCGTGTTGAACATGATGTTCCTTTCTTATCGTTCTTTAGAATCCTTCAATAAGTTCGAGAATGATCGGTCCCAAGATGAAGATGAGCATCGCGGGCAAGATGAGCGTGCCGATCGGGATGAGCATCTTCACCGGGGCCTTGGCCACCTTCTCTTCGAGCTTGGTCTTGCGCGTTGCGCGAATCTCAATGCCGGCATTGCTCAAGGTCTCTGCCATCGAGGTGCCAAAGCGCAGCGAGCGGATGATGCTTTCAATGACCCGCTCGAAGAGGGGAGAATCGTAGCTTTCTGCAAGCGCGCGCAAGCCTTCTGCGCGTGTTAAGAAGCCGTGATGCCATTGAGCCTGGAAACGCTTGCAGGCATGGCTCAATCCGCACGAGAAATAGTGGCAATACAGTTCGAGCGAACGGTCGAAACTGAGCCCGCTCTTCAGCCCTAATACCAGCACTTCGACAAGCTGGGAAAGCTCGCGTTCGACGGCGTTGGCGCGCTCTTCCACCTCTTGTTCGAGCGCCATTTGGGGCGCGCGATAGCCCACTATGAATCCCACCAGGCAGCCGATGAGCGCAAGCATCTCTGATGCGAGCATGCCGCATACGAGTCCAGCGATCGCAAGCGAGAGCGCAAGCTTCATGCGGGCGCGTGCGCATCCTTCGATAGACAGTTCACCTCCAAGTCCTGCTTTCTTCATAAGGCGCTCTAAGGTGTTCGATCTGAGATACCAGAGCGGCGCTTGGACGAGCTTCGATCTGTCTTGTTCATCTGATGAGGCCATTGCGACTTCGATCACCGTGCGTGCAAGACCACGTACGTGCAGGTAACCGAGAGCCTGTCTTTCAGCGGCTGCTCCTGCTTGCAAGAGATAGGATGTGCGCAGCTTCCTTTGCTCAACCTGTTCTAAGCTCCAGTATCCAAAGGCGCTGCCAGCAAGGGATGCGCTGGTGATTCCGATGATGATGAGAGCGGTTTGCATCAGGCCACCTCCACTTTGAGCAGCTTGCGTACCAGCAAGATCCCTCCTGCCTGCATCGCGATCGCGATAGCGAGCAAGATGATGCCCACTGCACTCGTGAAGAAAGGCTCGAGGAATCCTTCGGAAATGAGCGAGAACACACCTATGATCAAGAAAGGCATGATCGTGACGATCTGCGCGGAAAGCTTGGCCTGAGCGGTTTGGGTCTGCAGCAAGCGTTTGAGTTCAAGCTGGTCATCGACCGATTGGCGTACGACTTCCAAGACCTGTGAGAGGCTGCTTCCAGTGCGGTGTTGGATCTCGAGAGCGGTAGCGAGGAAGAAGAGCTCCGGTTCGTGCGTTTGGCTTTTGAGCACTTCAAGCGCCTCTTCAACGGTCCCTCCTGCGCCCACTACTGCAGCGCTCTTTTGGAAGACCTGTTTCAGGGGTCCTTCGAGGTCTTGGGCAACTTGCTCGAAGATCTGCGGGAGAGAATAGCCGATGCAGAAGCATGCGTTCATCGCCTGTATGGCGCTCGGAAGTTCTTCGCGCAAGCGCGCGTGATAGCTGTCTTGCTGCTTGGTGATCCACGAATTGAGGAAGAGCAGCGCACAGATGAGCGCGGTAAGGGCGAAGACGAACGAAGCTGAGAGCGCCGATCCAAGGATCAAGATGGCGAGTGCGCCGCCCAACAGCAAGGAGGCAAGCGATTGCGGATACGTTTCCGTATCGCGTTCGGCAAGCGCGTTCTGGAGATGCTCGATGAAACGTTCGATCACTCTTATCTTCAGCAGTTCGTTCGAGAGCGGCTTGAGCGAAGGGATGCCATTGCGCAGGAGATGCTGCATTCGAGAGGAATCGGCACCGGAGAGGAGCGCCGCTTCTGATCCATGACGAGAGCGCTCAATACAACCTGTGATCCAGAGTGCGAGCAAGCTTGCAGCGAAGAATGCGGCAACGAACGCTATGCCGCCGATGATGCGCGTTGTTTCCATCTTTCCACCTCCTCCTCGGTTGCAAGGGCAAATTCAGGGAGGGTGTCGAGCCATGAGGGGAAAGCGCGCCAGGTGCCTTGGTCATGCCAGAAGGCGCGCTTGAAATAGCTCTTCGTCTCGCAGCGCTTTTCCGCTGCGTTGTAAGAGTAGCCGACGATCTCGGTGATGTAGCGTTTGCCTGCAGGATCGCGGTTCGTTTGAACGACCAGATCGAGGGCTTCGGCGATCTGCAGTTCGATCACTTCTACGGGAAGATCGACGCCGTAGCGCACCATGGTGGTCAGGCGGCTGATCGCCTCTTTCGGTGCGTTGGCATGGAGCGTGGTGAGCGAACCATCGTGTCCAGTGTTCATGGCACATGACATATAGCTATTCAGTTGTGCAGAAAATGATTGTTGAACTGGTGTTTTTTAGATTCGGTAAACCTTCAACCAGTTTCTAACGGGAAGAATAACGGGAAATCCCGTCTCTTCTCTTCCCCGGCTCTAAAGCCTCTCTATCAAAGTGCAGCAGCGATAGCGGTTTAGGTGAGCCATCAAGCACCAAAGCGTCTACAGTGAACCGTCTTCCTCCGCTTCCAAGAAAGCCAGGTAGTTAGCCGTCACAGGCTCGGCGGCGGATTCGAGATAACCCGCGTATACCGACAAGGTGAAATCGGGCGTTGCATGACCCATGAGATTGGAGAGGGTCTTAACGTCCACATTGTTCCTCGCGTTCATCGTCGCGAAGGTGTGGCGCATCGAGTAGGGGCGGCGATGCTCCATGCCGATGCTCTTCAAGAAGTACATCCAGCGTTGCTTGAACGTGTTGTAGACGACCTTCTGGCCGTCGTCGCAGCAGACAAGCCACGAGTTGGTGAAAAGAACGCCTATCTCCTCGGCGTATGCTTTCCTGCTCTCGCGCCACTCGATAAGCAGCTCCGTAGTCGCTGGGTCTAGCTTTATCTCCCTGGCGGCGTTCTTCGTCTTTAGGTGCTTGACGATGTGGATGCTGCCCTTGCGAGGATCGCGGAGGTTCACGTTATCGAAGATGAGCGTCCGCATCTCGCAAGGGCGAAGCCCGCACATGAAGACAAGCTGGAACTGCACCTTTTTGGCAGACAGGGGAAGCTCCCTAATCTTCGAGAAGATGTAGCGGCTCTCGTCTTCGAGCCAGTTGTCCACGGTCGGCTTGTTCTTCGGGAACTGCTGGCGAAGCCTCTTGTCATCGGCCACGTTGCGCAGGGCAAAGCCCTTCTCGACCGCGTACTGACCCGCCAGCTTCAAGAGGTTCAGGACTTTGTGCTGCGTCGGGCATCCGGCAACACGCACGGGCATGAACTCCGGGTAGTGCGTACCCGACTTGTCCGCGCCCTCCTGCTGACGCTTCCTCTTTAGCTCGCGCCCCTCCTGCTCCTTCTTGCGCTTAGCCTCGTTGAGCTTCCGGGAAAGCTCGGGTATCGCGTTGAGCGCATCTTCCACGTCGTCTCGCGTGAGGTCGCCGTAGGGTATTCCCCCTATGGTGGGGTCGATGTAGCGCTCCGCAAGGTTCAGGCTGTCTTGGCAGTAGCGCGAGACGACGGCGTTTTCCCTCGTCTTGAGGTAAGCCCGGACGACCTCCGAGACCTCGCTGCACATGCCTTTTACCTTGAGGCCGTCGGCTATAGCGGCCTCGCGTATGAGCGCCGATATTTCGGCCTCGAAGTCGCGTTGCTGCTGCGCTAGGTCTTCGCGCTTGTTCTTCGCGTAGACGTTGCGGACGTACTTCGGCTTGCCCATGAGGGCTTTCTGCTCCTCGGTGAGCCGTATGGTCAGCTCGTAGCAGGTCGTGCGCGAATCCCTGCGGCGGCGGCGTGGCTTGCCCCTGCGCTTGTCCTGCGCGTCGAGGTCGTAGGGCTTGTCGCACTTGACCGTAGTGTCCAGCATCTTTCAATCACCTTCCTTTCGTCTGCTTGACTCTTATTTGTTGGCGTTTTCGTAGAGGTATTCGACGAACAGCTTCTTGGGGATGCGCCAGTACTTGCCGCACTTGATGCCGCGCAAGCTGCCCTCGCGCAGATACTGCGTGACGGCCTGGTTCGTCTGCCCCAGGAATTGGGCTACGTCTTGAACGGTCATCATGTAGTCGTAGGGCGCTAGAGCCTCGATGAAGAGGCCGTCAGGGTCGGAATCCCTTAGCGCGGTGAGATTGGGCTCTGCGATGGTGGTCATGTGCTTTCTCCTTCCTCTTATCGAGGCTTGATGACGTTTGCATCTAGGAGAAAGCAATCTGTTTGAACGGACGGCTGCGCCCGTGTATCCTTGGATTTGCTCACTGCTGACAGGCTTTCGCCTAGATGCGGGGTAAGGCGCTTGCATCGGTGGCCGCCGAGGCAAGCGCCGTCTTGTTCAGTGCGTCTTGTCCTGCAACACCTCCCTACAATCCGAATATGTCATCGTCGCTCGCCTCACTTGGGCAAGCTCCGTCGTCGTCATCCATAGCATCGTCAAAGGCGGGTGTCCACGCCGCGAAGACAACGAGCCTCCTTGCGGCCTTGTCCTCAAGCTCCGCCTCGATGCGGCTCATTACCTCGCGCTCGTGGGAGCGGTCGCCGAATGTCGCGAAGTTATGCGCCGTGGGGGTACGGGTCACGTCCGGCACAGGTATCTCGAACTTGCCGTTGCGCTTGGCCTCGCCCGATATGTTGGTGAACACCAGAACGCCGTCCCTCACGGGGTCACGCGCCAGCACTTCGCCCTGCGGCCAGTTCATGACCTCCCGTTCGGAAAAACCCTCGCTAGAGGTGCTGCTATTGACCGAGGATGATGTGCCGGTGTTGCGGGTCTGCACGGTTCGTTTGCCGCCCAGAACCTCGAAGTAGGCAGCATCGGAGGGGGTTCCGGCCTTGTAGAGAACCTTAACGTCGGCATTGGCGAGGACGGCATCCTTGCCGTTTTCGGTGCGCGTGGAGTAGCCGTCGAAGCCAGCGAGTGATTGCACGTACATGTAGTAGTGAAGCCCGTACTTGCGCCCCTGCTCCACTGCGGTAACGAGGTCGAAGCGCGGGATGGCGTGGAACTCGTCACCGACGACGAACACGGGGTTGAGGGTCGCCCTGTCCCCGCGCCTAAGCGTCTCCGATAGGTGCTGGGCAAGGAACAGGCTCGCTATCTTGTTGGCCTGGTTTCCCTTGGGCAGCGTGTGCATGAAGACCACACAAGGCTTCTCGATGACCTCCGTCACGCCAAGCTCTGATGCGCTTGTGAGGAACTTCATGTCGGCGCTTGAGAATGGCTGCAAGGCATCCTGCAACGAGGAGAGGATGCTGTTCTCCACCTTGTCTTCGGCGGTGAGGAAGGTCGAGGCCATGACGTAGGCGGGGCTTTCGCTGCCGCCGCTCGTTATGAAGCCCTTGAGCTTGGCCGTGCCGCCCTGGGTGCCCTTGAGTATGGTCTGGATGACAGACCAGAGGTTGCGCTTCGAATCGGGAACCTCGTCAAGAGTGGCGACGAGGTAGCACACCGCCGCGATGGCTCCACCAGCGGCACGGGTGAAAAAGTCGCTCTCGCTTCCCGTCTCGGGACAGAGTATGTCGCCAATCTCACGCGCCCTGGCCTCCGCGCTCGACGTATCGCCTTGGCGGTGGCGCTCTATTATGACCGCAAGAGGGTTGTAGCGCGAGCCTCGGCGGCTCGCGTGAAAGTCGAGGAGGTGGACGGGATAGCCGCGCTCCTCAAGCCCTGCGGCCATCATCATGTAAATCTCGCAGGAGGGGTCTGTGATGATAAGGGAGTTCTTCCCCTCGTATGTAAGCGCGTCGATTGTCTGGTAGACGCTCCCGCGCGTCTTGCCAGACCCAGACGGGGCGATGATGGCGGCGTGGTTGGCAGGGGCTATGACCGTGCGCCCGAGAACAGAGCCGATGGCGATTCCGTCAACGGGCGGATTGCCCTCGCCGCTCCACGTGTAGTTCTTTCTTAGTATGTCGCGCTTCTTCGTGAGCACTTTCTGGTCGCCGAGGATGCCGTCTTTCACCTCGCGGTCGCGGGTGTTGAATATCGCATCCTTGGTCGAGCCAAGCAGCATGAGCGCGAGAAGCGTAGCCATAGCGAGGAGATATACCCTTAGCTCCGCGTCGCCGATGCAAGAGGCCAGCATGTCCGCGAACAGCCCGAAGTCCCTGTAGGGAGCAAGCACGTTATCGAAGCTGGAAACGTCGCCGTCGAAAAGGCCGTGCAGCATAACGGCGAACGGGCAGAGGGCAATAGCCGCCACGGCTGAAATAGCCAGCGCCGCAAATACCGCTTTCAGGTTGATTGCCCTCATTATCAGCTCCTAGCGATTGTCGCCTCGGCGACGTATCACGCAACGGGTGGACGACCACTTGGCCGCGCTCTCCTCTGCAACAGGGAAGAAACCGACCAGGCTCATACCGTCGTCGCGCTTCGCCTCGTCGTCCAGAACCTCCTTGAGGTCAGGCCAGAAGTTGAGCGCTTCGCGCCGCAGTCGCGCCGTATCCTCGCTGTCAAGCTCGCTTACGGGCTTATCGAGGAAGCAAGCGAAGTGGGGAGCGCCGGAGCGCAGCCCCGACGGCTCATGGATGACGCGGCCATATCTGCCGCCGTCCCGAACCTCCATGACGCATACATAAGAGGAATCCTTCGCATCCTTCGGATTGAGCAGTATGTAGTCTTCGGGAAGCTCCACTATGTCACCGTCGGCTAGCTCGTAGGTTGCTATGTCGGCCTCGACGTAGCGGCTATCGCGCAGTTCGTCATAGCGGCTCCATTCCGTGCAGAACTCGTCGCAGAAAGCACCGAACTTGAACCGATCACTCGCCGTGTTGCTCACGGGGTGTGCCGATTCAAGGAGGGCGACAAGGAACCTGAAAGTGTGGGTGCTGTTGCCGACGACGGGCTGGAACTGGTTCAGGAAGGAAGCGATGTTGAAGATGGGGTAGCCGTCCAGGGCAAGCTCGCATTTCAGCGCCTGTCCATCTGCTGCGGTGAAATGCCCAGCGCATACGGCTAGCTTGTCTTCCGGTGCCTCCTCTATCAGCTTGAGGACTGAATCGAAGAGCGCGGTCAAACGCTCGATGCGCTGCTCGCTCCCGCATTCCTGCCTTGGGTTCTTGTCGAGGAAGTACTTGTCCATGTAGGCGAACAGCGGCTTGGTCGCAGGATATGCCGCTTGCCACCTCACGCCAGCCGCGAGGTCTTGGCAGAGCAGTATGAGCGCCCCAACTATCCCGTTGCAGGGCAAGGGGTGTTCAGGTTTCTTCTTTCCCTCGCGCTCCGAATCGACCAGGTACATCTCGATGATGCAGCGCCGCGCCCTCGCGTTTTCGGGGATGTAACGGTCTATGAGGACACCTTCAATAACATTAGAGCTGGAAGCGCCGACACCGCTGATTTCCGCCTCGTCCTTTGTGGCGAGTTTCAAGATGTCCGCGTTCTCTAGGGATGACATGTAGATAGACCACGCGGACGACTTACGCTCACCCGCTAGCATTCGGTCGTCCACTTTGCTCAGTATCTTCTCGAAGATGTTCATTGCAAAATCCTTTCGTCGCTGCTTGCACATCCTAACAATGTTTTAGAACATTATCAAGACATTACGGCAATTTGCGCTCTATTCTCCACAGTTTATTATTCTTAGTCTGCTAGACCGCGTCCGCCGGAAAGCTGCCTTACTGTCGCGCTTCGACCCTCGCGGATTGCCGCCTCAAGGGCGCTTCGCCCGTACTGCTCGCCGATGGTCGAACCCTTGAAGGAGAGCTTGCTTCCCTCGCGCCTGAACTTCAAGTCCCCGTCCTTGGCCACCTCGATGCTGATGCCCCGCTGCTTCATCGCCTCCGCGAGCTTCAAGGTGGGGTCGGCTATCATCTGCTCTCTTGCCTCCTTGAGGGAGCGGCGGATGTAGGTCTTCTCGAAGGAGCGCCCCTGGCGCACCTGCTCGAACTCGTCTCTGGTTATCCCCGCCCGCTTGGCCTTGGACGCGTCGTATTCGGGATTAGCCCTCTCCTGCAAGCGCTGCCACTTCGGGCGGCGCTCATGCTCCGCCCGCTTGCTCTTGATGGTGCGAACCTCGCCCTTGTCGAGGTCGTAGTACTTCTCCTGCTCGCTCCACCCCCTCTCGCGGCTCATGTCCTGTGCGCGGTCGTGGATGAAGCGGACGCGGGTGTTGTCGAGGACGGTCTTCTTGCCCGTCTCGAGGTCGGGCGCGTTAACGTAGACGTGCGCGTGGGCTATAGGCTCCTCGCCCCTGCCCATGCGCTCCTTGTTGTCCTCGTGGATGATGACCGCCGCCTCATTGTCGGGGAAGCACTCGGTCAGCCACTGGTGCGCGAACTCCCGCATCTGCTCCGGGCTAGCCGCGTCATCGAGGCACGGTGACAAGATGAACTCACGCCCGATGACGCAGCCGCGCAGGTGGTAGCGCTCCGTGGTCTTGTCCATCTCCGCGTACCATCGGTCGTTGTCCGCGATGTTCTGCGTGGTCGCCCCTCCGATGGCTCGCCCCTCGCGCTCAAGGTAGCCGCTCCTTTGGGTGGCGGACTTGTAGAAGGTCGTGGTCTTGAACGTCTGGCACTTCACTATCACTTCTCCGCCCTCCTTATCTTGATGTTGAGCTTCTTGGGCGCTTGCGGGCATGCGTCTACGCGCCCTTCGTCTGTCAGTTGCGCTGCGGCTTGGGCATCCGGGGCGCGGCGCGGGCGCAGCTCTTCCATGAAGTCGGAAACGTCGCTGGCAGCTTGCCTGTGGCGGCGCACAGCCTCGCCGAACTCGCCTAAGTCGATGTCGCCCCTGGCGTTGAGCTTGTAGGCGATTTGGTTGAGGTTAGTCCCCGACTTCTTCAGCTCGTGCAGAAGATCCGCGATGCGCTTTTCATCGACGTTCATCTGCACGAGCTGAACCGTGCCGCTGCCATCGTCGGCGTTGATGATGGAGCGCACGTAGTCAGACATTGACAGCCCGGCTCGCTTAGCCGAGCGCTGCAATTTCTGACGCTCGGCGGAGCTTAGGCGGATGTTGAAATACTTGTCTTTCGACATGGGAGCCTCCTAGCCCGCCGCATCCTCCCGACATTAGCAGCCAGCTAATGGTGGGAGGCAAGCATCCGAGCAAAACAGACCGAAGGGCTGTTTTGAATCGGGTGCGCCCGTCGCCCGGCGAAGCGATTTAGCGGACAGCTAAATCCTGGCCGAGGGCGACCCAGGTTGAGTTTGTAACGGCGAATGTCGTTACAAACTCGTTCCTGGCATGACTGCCGACTGCATTATACCAGCGGCGGGCAGTCATGTGAGCGCCGCACGCCGCCCGCGACTGACGGCGACCCCTGGGAGTCGTCGAAGGAGCGGGCGGCGTGCATGGGCGCGAGAGCTGCGCAGCGCGTGAGCGGCGACTGACGGCGACCCCTGGGAGCCGTCGAAGGAGCCGCCTCACGGGGGCGCGGCGGCGTGAGCGGAGGCGAGCGATGGCGACCCTTGGGAGCCATCGAGCGAGCCGCAGCGAGAGCGGAGCACGAAACTCCAATCCGCAAGGATTGGGGCTTCGCGCGTAGCGGGCTTCCGTGGCCGAAGGGGCGCGGAAGCTCCCGTGCGCAGCGCGGGAAACGGGGCTTGCCCGCAAGCCCTCCGCACGGAACCCGTGCGGAGAATATGCGCGATTGCTGGATATAGGCGGCAGACGAAAGGCGGTGGCGCGACTAGGCTTTCTTTGGGGAAGGAGGTGATTGCATGGAAGAGGAGATGGACGTGAGGCTGGTCGATGCGATAGACGACGCAGTGATAGCGATGCGCGGTGCCTCCGCAGCCCTCACGGGGCGCGGGGAGTACCCGGAGGAGCTGACCTGGCTCGTGGCGTATGTCCTCGACAGGTGCGCTGCGCACCTTGCGCGTGAAGCGGGAAGGGAGCTTTAGGGCGTGGCGCAAGAGCCAGCCCCGCCGTCGGCGGGGCTGGCGGATGCTCCCTAGAAACTGGCGACGAGGAAGCTGTCGGGGAGCTGTACTACCATCGTATGGGCTTCGAGCGTCTCGAGGAGCGACTTGAAGCCCTGGCTCGTGAACTCGCCGCCGCCGACCATGTAGCCGTATTCGTCCCAAAGCTCGCCCGCGTCCGATTCCGCCCAGTCGCAGCAGACGGCTATCACATCAAGTTCGGCGCTGCCGTCGCTTAGAAGCTCGTACAGGTAGCTGTATGCATCTCGCGAGTAGTAGTCCCTTCCGAAGTCGCGGAACTCCTGCTCGAACTCGTAGAGGGAAAGCGTCTTGTACACAGCCATGAGAAGCCTCCTTGCATCCAGTCGAACATCTTCCCTTTTCGTGATGTTCCTTGCGATGCGCAGACCTCGCCTCCGCCCTGCCGTGTCAAGGAATAGAGCGAAAAAGTTTTCGATGCTGGCAAGCCAGCACGGGGTCGAAAAGTTTTTCGCGCCTTGATGCGGTAGATCGGGGGCGAGACGATGTGCAGCGTGAGGGTTATCTGAAAAGGGGAGGCCGCGTCGGACGCTAGGAGGCTGTCTGTGTACGGCGCACCTTTCCGCCGGTTCGTGAGGAGGGCTGCCGCTAGATGGGGTTTTGCAGCGAGAAGGCGTCCAGCGCCGCCCGTGCTGCGTCCACGTCGCCGCCCAGCTCCTTGATTCTGATTCGCGCCGAATCGTCAACGGACTTCGAGAGAGCCATCCACATGGCCGTGGCATCCTCGGCGGTGTCGGTCTGCATGAAAGCCTTGAGGATTGAAAGCTCCGCACCTTGGATTGCCTCTGTGAGTTTATCCATGTTTGCTCCTTGCAAGTGTGATATAGCGGGTGCCTATTCCTTAACGCCGACCATTTGCGAATAAAGCTCTACGAGTTTTGCGGCTATGTCCCCCTCTTGGGATTCGTCACTCAATCTGTATGCTCGCAAGACTGCCGTGTTCAAGACCCTATGCGCTTCGACCAATTCAGGATATAAAAAGAAGTTCTCTGGTTTGTAGAGGTCGGCCAAGGTCTTATCGCTGTACTTGCGTCGCGCCTCCAACACCCCTTTGCCGCCATCTACTATCTCGCGGCGCTGTTCATCGCTCATGTCCGGCACTGGGAACGTATTCCAAACTAGCGTGTTCGCAAAGCGGCAGTCAGACTTCAAGCGTCCACCCACTGTGTTTTGCCAGAGCATGAACACAGAAGATGAAATGATGGCAAAGGAAAAACCATCGGAGTCTTCCATCATGAAACAGGCGTTAGTTGCCACAGCTTCATCCTCAACGTAATCAGCTGTGAAGTACTCGCGTCCGCCCGAAAAATGCGCAGGGAGGCACAGGTATGATTTTTCCGCTGAACGTATTTCGACAAATAACTGTGGTGTTTGAGCTGCTTCATTGGTTTGTCTTTTCGCGCTCCGCAGCCTCCACTCTTTGCAATTTGAAACCCGTTCTGAAAGGAAAGGAGAACCATCAATATCCCCTGGAGGAGCATCAACAAGCCAAAGACACCAACGCTCTTTTCCGTTAATCAATTCAGTTGCGCCCAGAGAGCGTCTTACATATTTAGCAGCGATTGGGTCTTGCATAGCAAGCCGATAAGTAGCTTCATCCTTGATTTGCAAAAAGCCCCCGTCAGCGGGCTTTGAGCCGTAGACAGCAGGGCTTAACTCCCTTGATAGGGGCTTAGTCCGCTTGTCGATGAAGAAGTCTTCCGCATCGGCAAGATAGGGATTGATGTTTGTAACGCTGTAGCACTCACTGTCTTTGTACAACATAAAGGTGTTGTTTTTAATTCCCTTTCCCATTCCGACAATGACTACGTGAACATGGGCTTTGTCTTTGACTTCGCTTGTCCAAATGAATGTCGTCCATGCGAATATTATTCTCCACCCAGCAGCGAACAGAGGTTTGAAGAGCGCGGACACAGGCTGACCCTGACAGATTGAATTGGTCGAAACGAAAGCAAACTTTACGTCTTCGGCATCTTTGAAATAGTCGGCAGCTTTCTTGTACCAGCCGGTTACATAATCAAGATAGCCATCGTAATCTTCACCCCAGACAAGCTCCATATCCTCGCGTTGCTGTTCGAGCTTTCCATCTTGGCCTATAAAGGGCGGGTTGCCGCAGATGTAGGGTCTTAGGCTCGAATCGACAACATCGTTCCAATCCATCCTCAAGGCGTTTCCCTCGACTATGTTGCTGTTGCTCGTGAGAGGCAGGAAGTCCAGCACTTGCAACACAATCTCTTGCGTCGCCTCAATCATCTGCGACTCCGCGATCCATAGCGCGGTCTTCGCTACTGATACCGCGAAGTCGTTTATCTCTATACCGTAGAACTGCGAGAGCCTAACCTTGATAACGCTCGAATCTCCGCCTATCTCGAATGCCTGTTGGTCGCCTTGAAGGTTCTCGATGACGCGGTTTTCCAGCTTGCGAAGCGATAGATAGCTTTCGGTTAGGAAGTTGCCCGAGCCGCAAGCGGGGTCGAATACCTTGATGGAGGCGAGTTCGTTCTGGAACGCCTTGAGCCTTATCCTTCTGTCGCGGTCGGACTTCAAGGCTTCAATCTTCTCCAACTTCTCGCGCAGCTCGTCCAAAAACAGCGGGTCTATAACCTTGTGGATGTTCTCAACGGATGTGTAGTGCATCCCGCCCTCGTGGCGCGTCTCCGGGTTCAAGGTACTCTCAAAGACGGCGCCGAAGATGGTGGGCGACACCTCCGCCCAGTCGAACTTGCTCGATGCCTCCACCAGCAAGTCGAGCTTTATCTGGTCTGTGAACTGCGGGATTATGAGCGATTCATCGGAGAACAGCCCGCCGTTGATGTAGGGGAAAGCCAACAGCTCGGGGTTCATGTAGGGGTCGCGCTCGTCTTTTGTCCCGCCCGTGCCGTCCGGGGTGTTGAGGACTTTGAACAGGTCTATTATGGCTTGCCGCATCTGCGGCACGGGTATGGGTTTCAGGTAGTCGTAGAGCGCCCCGTGATGCTGCAACAGCCCCGCGTCCTCCGCGTAGAGCAGGAACACCAGGCGAACTATGAGGACGTTGAGGCTCTTCTGCTCCTGCTCGTCGGTGTCGATGTTCTGGTACTGCTCGGCGAAGCTGTTGTAGAGCTTGCCGACGGCCGCCCCGGCCTTGACCGAGAGGGTCTTTTCCTTCTCAAGCCGCGAGTTCGACTTGTCGGTGATGAACGACAGCCTGTACAGCTCGCCGGGGAGGTCTGCGAGCATGAGGGTATGGGGGTTCTCCCCTGCGGGGTCTGTCTCCTGGTCATAGATTAGGAACTGCTCGAAGTTGGAGCAGATAATCCAGCGCGGGCGGATGGATAGCGGCAGCTTCGCGGCGTACCTCACCGCCTGGCCGTAGGGCGTTAGATTCGTGCCGTCCGATTGCGGCTTTGCCTTCGTGAGGTCAACGCCGAGGCTCTTCTGCTCTATGAGAACGCCCGTGTCCTCTATGAAGCCATCTATGAAGCCACCTTGCACCTTCCTCTCGAAGCTGATGAAGCTCGTGATGCTCGTGGAGGGCACTCCCAAGACGTTCACCAGAAGGTCGCGCCAGAAGTTCTGCGCGTCCTGCTTCTCGTCCCCTCTTCCTTGCCATTTCTCGGCGAACTCCTGCGCCCTTTTCTTCTGCTCAAGCTGATTCATTACAACCTCTAACCGATAGCGGGTAAACCGCGAATATGCGACTGTTCAATTATATAATCCGTCCCTTCCACATCCCATATCGCAGCGGTCAAGTACAGCAAACAAGCGTCTCGGCGCTCACGCGAACGTTTCCCACACTGCTCACCCGCGCCGCTTTGGGTTGGGTCTAAAGACCCAAAGCGGCGTGAGCAGCATGGAAAACGCCCCTTTCCGCTCGGGACGTTGGGAAGGGCGATAATCATTGTGGAAAGCTCGGCTGCGCCGACCTTCCCACAATGAAAGCGGGCGCACTGCGCCCTCTGCCTGCGCTCGACCAATCACTCACCTCACCCATCCCTTGGTGGCCGCAACCTGTTCTCACCCAACGTCTGATGCCGTTCAAGTCGGTTCTCACACTTCCTGGTCGGGATATGCGGCTGGTCTGCTTCTAGGGCTTCCCATTGCACGTGTAAACGCACAGCCTCCTCTCTTTGACGCACAGAGGACACACGGACGCTCTTCGCTGGTAGTCCCCGATTGTCACAAAGGGGTCAGCTACGCCACGACGGCGCATCCCGCTATAATGCGGGAACTGGGATTCATTAGCGCCTACTTTGGCTCCCAGCACAGGCCAGCTCTTCTTCCCTGCGGTCGTGCGCTCCCGCAGCCTAAGAGCTGCACCGAAGAGAGGCTTGGGAGCGCTTTCAACGGGAAACGAACGGGAAAATTCCGCGCTGTTTGCCCGAATCGGCATTGTTTGCCAGAAACCGTGTTTCTTTACCGAATCGTATTTGCCCAGTTCAGAGCGCTTTCCATTGTTCAGCATCATTTCCATTTCCTAACTGAAAGCTAATATCTTTTTTTCATGGCTTGCAGCATATCGAGCGCTTCGCTGCCGCGGCATTCACCTACCACGATCCGGTCGGGGCGCATGCGGAGCGCATTGATGACGAGGTCTTTGATCGTCACTTCGCCGAAGCCCTCGATGTTCTTGGGTCGTGCTTCAAGACGGATCACATGGGGGTGCGTGGTGAAACGTAGTTCAGCTGAGTCTTCGATGGTGATGATGCGCTCTGTTGGCGGTATGCAGGCAGAGAGCGCGTTGAGCAATGTGGTCTTTCCGCTGCCCGTTCCTCCTGAGACTGCGATATTGCGCCTGCGCTGGACCGCCCAACGCAAGAAGGTCAGGACATCGTTATCGAATGAGCCTAGATCGCGCATGTCTTCGAGCGAGAAGAACTGTTCGCGAAACTTGCGGATCGTAAGGATCGGGCCATCGAGCGAAAGGGGAGGGATGATCGCATTCACGCGATGTCCCTGCTTGAGACGCGCGTTGACCATCGGTGATGTCTCATCGATGCGCCTGCCGAGCGGTGAGATGATACGGTCGATGAGCGCATTCACTTCGCTGTCGTTCTTGAAGCAGTTCTTCGATCGGTAAAGAATGCCATCTGCTTCATAGAAGAGAGCATCCGATCCGTTCACCATGATCTCGGTTATGCGTTCGTCAGCCAAGAGCTCCTCAAGCGGACCAAGTCCGAACACACTATCGAGATAGCGATTGATAAGGATCTCGCGCTCTCTGTTCGTTGGCGCGAGCCAGGGTCGCTCTTCGCAAACGCGCTTGCAGACCTGGGTGATCTCGTTGCGTGCTTGGAGTGGATTGCGCGTGATGAGCGCTCCCATGTCGGAAGAAGAGAGGTGCGATCCTACGCCGCTGCGGAGTTCTTCAAAGCGTTCAAGCGCTGCATCGTTGGTTCGAGCGTTCGGGTGTGCTTCGTTATGACTGGGGGCATCATGTGCTGAGTAGGTCTGTTGTGCGTTCGATACGCGTTCGAGCAAAGACATGCGTTCCTCCTTTCTCGTTCTGATCTGCCTGCCTATTCAAGGGATGGCTCAGTAGCATGCCGCACGGCGCTTCTGCCTTCCGCGTAGTTTCGTCTTTTCGGGTAGGGCGCTCTTTTCGCGCGTGGAGTTCGTGGCCGGATCGAGAGAGGGCTTCACGTATTCGAAAACGGTCTTCTCGAGCAAGCTGGCCATGCTTGAGCAGAAGAGGTTGTTCACCCGTGAGAGCTTGTGGGCCATTCCGGCGCCCAGCAATTCGCTCACTTCACTACCGCCGTCCTTGACCTCGTGCACCGTTGCACCCTTGAGCGCACATGAAACATCGAGCGTGCTCAGGAGTGATTTTTTGGAGCAGAAGTTCAGCAAGTAAGAGAACGAAGTAGTGGCTATGCCGCACCGCGCGCACAGATCGAGCGCATGGTTGCAAGCACGCACGGAAGAAGGCCTTTGGTCGATGACGAAGAATACGCCATTCGATGCTTCGAGAAGCTGCAAATGGAATTCCGACCAAAACGATCCCGTGTTCACTACGATCAAGTCGAAATGCGGCTTAAGGTAGGCAAGCAGTTCTCCGATGCGCTCTTCGGCAACTTCTGAGTATTCGAGTTTTGCGGGAGCAGAGAGAAGTGCTGGCCAGGAATCCTGTTTGAGCAGTGTCTCTATCTGTTCGGGATGGGTGAGGATATCGCCTACCTCGAGCGTTTCCTTGTAGCCGAGCAAATACTTCAGGTCGCCGAACTGGAAATCGGCATCGAGCAGAAGCGTTTTGATGCCTCGTTTCTGTGCGAGCAGTGCGCCCATGGTGGCGATGGCGCTCTTTCCAGTGCCGCCGCTTCCGCTCACCACGCTTATGATGTGCGCGCCTTTGACCTGAGAGACGATCTGCTTTGCGGAGGCTTTCTTCGTTGCGACAACGGTCGCTACGGTGCTGCTTGGTGTTTCGCTCGCTGGTGGTGTGAAGTCTTTTCGTGGAGGAACGGGTGAGACGGTTCCTCGCGAAAAGGGTGTCTCTGAGGCGGTGCCTTCTGGGATGGATCTTGCATCATAGGTCTTGCTATGAACGGGTGCGTTCACATTGGTGATGAGGGGGATCTCGTCGATATCGATGGTGGGTAGGGGCGCGGTTTGTCCACTGCGATCATGTACGATGCGCCTTACCGTAACCGGGGAAACGGCCTCTTCGTTCGTTTGCGGTTTTTGTTCGCGCGCGTCGAATGCTTCGTATCGCGGTGAAGCAGAATCGTCGCGCACCTGAGTGCTGTTCTGCATCATCCGATCTTCGAGGAGCTGCTGCGTATCGTTCGTTTCAGGGAAGGGGTGCTCTCGAAATTCTGGCCTCTTTTGAGCTTGGGCATGGTCCAATTTGTGGGCAGTATAAAGATGGGCGAATTCGCGGCTTCCGCAAATGGGGATAACTCCAGCGTTTTGACAGCGGCTCATCTTCGAACCGGAGGGTGAAGAGAGGAATAGACGCACCGCTTGTCTGGCATTGTCCTTCTTGAGGGCGGCAGCGAGATTGATCCCGTCGATCGTATCGTTCGAGACCACCCATGTTTCTGCCACATCGTGTTCGCGAAGATACTTGCGCGCGATCAAGGCATCTGCAAAAGGAACGATCCAGGTTTGATCGAGGATGCGTTCCCCTTTAAGCCCGAGTGTGGCGGGATCGTTGAGGCACTGTGAATCTGCGCACAGGGCAATCTTGCTCATCATGATGGTTTCTCCTAACTGGTCTTGAGATTCGCTGAATCGATCGGTCACTTCAGTTCGATCGTGGTGTTCTGTTGGTTGGCATCGGTCTTTTCGGGGGCGTTCTGTTGTTCGGTCTTGTTCTCTGTGTTCGCTCCTTGCTCGTTCTTAGCTGCCTTACCTTCCTGCGCGGGGGTCTCTTGGCTTTTGCCTGAAGGAAGGGTGAAATAGATCGCGAGCGATTCAGAGGCGGTTACGAACTCTTGCGCCTTTTCAGGTTTCACGGCAAGCGTGATCCAGGTGAGCTTTGTGCGTGAAGAGCTCTCATCGTTATCAGCGCTCGTTGCGAGCACTTCAAGATCGCGTCCCAAACAGGCGGTCTTCGCTCCGGTGGCGTATACGTCGACCTTGCTTCCTGCGCTGATGCGTCCACCCACTGCCTGGATGTCTTCCGCTGGCAGCGCGATCGCCACGTATCCTGCAGGGATATCGAGCTCTTGGGTTTCGTTGTTGAACCTGCTTTGCGAGACCACTTCGCCTTCAAGGATGAGCGAGGTGGCTTGCTTGCCTTCCATCTCGCTGAGTTCCATCAAGGCGCCGTCGGGAAGAAGATCGCTCAGCCATGTTTTGGTGGTGCAGTTCGATGGATCGAGTGTTTCTCCAGGATGGATCGTGCGTGTTGCAACCACGACCTCGACCTGTTCGCCGCCATAGCGCTCGAGCGCTTCGCTTCGTTTGGAATCTGCTTCGGCATAGACCATCTCGGTATAGAGAAAGACGCACGCAGCGCAGATGATTCCACAGATGATTCCTGCTATGAGTAGTTGTTTCTTCATCGCTTCCCCTTAGGTTTCGTATCTTTATTGTGAGAAAGCATCCTTATAAAAATTTGAAAAAAATTTGAACTTTAAAAAGCGCGCAACTCACAAAAATTTGAACTTTTTCTGCACATGCAGAAACCGTGAAGATGAGGTTTGGTACTTGTGAGGGGCATGATTGTGGTATCATACGAACAAATGTTTGTTTTAGAAGGGAGCCTTTTGCCCACCGAGCGCATCATATTAGGTATCGATCCTGGTCTTGCGAATACCGGCTGGGGAGTAGTGCGTCAGAGTGGAGCGCGCCTTCAGTGCTTGGCGTATGGCTGCGTGAGCACGAGCGCCCATGAGCCCCTTGCGGCTCGCTTGCGCAAGATCTATGAGCAAACAACGGCGGTGGTGCAGCGCTTCAAGCCTAGTTGTGTAGGTATCGAAACGGTGTGGTTCGGACAGAACATCACGGCAGCATTCGCAACCGGTCAAGCGAGAGGGGCCGCGCTTGCTGCGTGTGGAAGTGGACCGATCGAGGTAGGGGAATTCTCTCCGCGTCAGATCAAGCTCGCTGTGGTGGGAACGGGAAGTGCAGATAAGGCCCAGGTCCAATACATGGTCAAGCAGGTGCTCTCGCTCGAAAAACCTCCTGAGCCAGATCATGCGGCAGATGCGCTTGCCGCTGCGATCTGCTTTTCGACCCATGCGTTCGATGCTTTGGGCTATACCGAACGAACGGCATAGCTAGAGATACCCGTGAAGCAGTCAATTAACTCATAGAGGATCATCATGATTTCGTTTATCAGAGGTACATTGGTCGGTAGCGATAGCGAAAGCGCGCTCATCGAGGTGAATGGCATCGGATATCGCGTTGCCATGTCGTATCACGCACTTTCGAGCCTCGGTAGCAAGGGTGACGAAGTGCTCGTTCTTACTTATTTATATGTGCGAGAAGATGCCCTTGTGCTCTATGGCTTCGTAGACGAAGAGGAGCGAAGCCTTTTTGAGCGCCTCATCACGGTTTCAGGAATCGGACCGAAGGTTGCCTTATCAGCGCTCTCGCGTTTCAAAGCAACAGAGCTCATCGCTGCGATCGTTTCGCAAGATGTTGCAACAGTTCAGAAGATTCCTGGTGTTGGCAAGAAGACCGCTTCGCGAATTGTCTTAGAATTAAAGGATGCTCTGGGGCAAAGTGAAGTCGGCCCTCTATTCGCAACGAGCACCGGATCGTCTCAGTCGTTCGATGGGGCTGCCGATGCGCTCTTGTCCATGGGCTTCACTCAAACCGAGGCTGAATTGGCACTCAAAGATGCGCCTGCTGATGCGAGTGAGTCGGAACTCATTCGTTATGCGCTCAAACGCTTAGGAGAGTAATAACGGCGTGGAAGAATCCTTCGAAATAGAGAATCTTATCTACGATGCGTCGGCCGACTCAAGTGAGTCGCTTCCTTCAGCGCGTATGTGTTCGGTCGATCTGCAGGAAGACGATCTAGCGCTCGAACGCTCGCTTCGTCCGCGTAAGCTCAACGACTACATCGGTCAGCAGAAGGTCAAAGATAGCCTGCTCATTCTTATCGAGGCTGCACGCCAGCGTAGCGATGCGGTCGATCACATTCTGTTCTCTGGACCGCCGGGCTTGGGTAAAACCACCCTTGCGAGCGTGGTCGCGCATGAGATGGGTGCGAATATCAAGGTCACCAGCGGGCCTGCTATCGAGCGCACAGGCGATCTTGCGGCGATCCTTACCAACCTCGAAGAGGGCGATGTGCTCTTCATCGATGAGATTCATCGTTTGAATCGCATGGTCGAAGAGATCCTCTATCCCGCACTGGAAGATTTCGTGCTCGATATCGTGGTAGGGAAGGGCCCAGCTGCTCGTTCGATCCGCCTCGATCTGCCGCCGTTCACGCTCATCGGTGCTACTACGAGAACAGGTCTTCTCACGGGTCCTTTGCGCGATCGTTTCGGCATCGCATTTCGTCTTAACTACTATGAGCCTGAAGAGCTCGCGCAGATCATCACGCGATCAGCGGGTATCCTCGATGTTGCGATCTCTGAAGATGGCGCTCTTGAGATCGCGCGTCGCAGTCGTGGCACTCCGCGCTTGGCGAATCGCCTGTTGAAGCGCGTGCGTGATTGGGCGCAGGTAAAGGGTGATAGCATTATCGATGAAGACTGCGCAGCGCAGGCGCTCTCGTTCTTCGAGGTCGATTCGCTCGGCCTTGATGCCGTGGATAATCGCATCCTTGAGATGCTCTGTGGTCAGTTTGCGGGGCGCCCCGTGGGTCTCTCCACGCTCGCTTCAGCGCTCTCTGAAGTGCCTGAAACGCTCGAGGATGTCTACGAGCCTTATCTTATGCAACAGGGGTTGCTCGTTCGTACGCCGAAAGGACGTCAGGCTACACGGCGTGCTTTCGAGCACATTGGCATGACGTTTCCTGAAGGGGTGCTTTAAATGCTTCAGCAAGACTATCTTATGCGCATGTTCACTGCGCTGGCGATCGCGATGCGCGAAAGCATGTTGCGCGCTCAGGGCGATGAAGACCCGGAAGGAGCAGCGGAGCTGCTCGAAGCTGCTCTCGATAAGACCACCGAGATCGACGGTGCCTTGCTTTTGCAGATGGCACCTGAGTCCTTTGTTGCCATGGTGCAGCTTTCCCAAACCGATCCTGCGCTCATCGGCTATATCTCACGCACTCTCATGCTCGAATCGCACTATCTTTCTGAAGCTGGATTCCATGAGCGTGCCACCTTGCGAGCCGAACAAGCACAGGCTCTTGCGCGTGCTTATGGCTTCGAATTAGGTCCAACCGATATCACCCCCGAAGAGCTCGATCGATTCTTCGAAGAG